>ERZ773130.447-NODE-447-length-50791-cov-6.911128_pt1 | contig 50791 bp, 61 predicted proteins | sample MGYA00511919_ERZ773130 | MGnify/ENA primary metagenome ERZ773130 (study PRJEB29015, sample SAMEA2737851) | human gut metagenome | biome: human gut; feature: human-associated habitat; material: faeces | place: China | collected 2012 ...
TTTTTTTGGAGGAGTTATAGAGCAGTTCCCCCACTGCTACCCGCTGCCCAGACCTCGCTCTCCCCGTCGAAACCTTTACGCCCCCTTATAAAGCACACCTTGCGGTGTGCAGAAAGCTTTGAAAAAGTTCCGCTTCAGGAAGCGGTCTGAAAAGATCAATAGTATTTGCCGTTGGACTTCATGGCACGGTCAATGGAACGTTTTGCATCGCGCTGGGCGGCATCGGCACGCTTATCGTAGAGCTTTTTGCCTTTGCAAAGGCCCACTTCCATTTTCACGCGGCCATGTTTGAAATAGAGCGAAAGCGGCACAAGGGTATATCCCTGCAGCTTGCACTGCTGATGCAGCCGCCGGATCTCACTTTTGTGTGCCAGCAGGCGCCGGACGCGCATCGGATCCTGATTGAACATGTTTCCGTGGTCGTAGGGACTGATATGCATTCCCTTTACCAGCAGTTCACCATCCTCAATATCGACCCAGCTGTCTTTCAGGTTGACCCCTCCGGCACGCAGGCTCTTGACCTCCGTACCTTTCAGTTCAACGCCGGTTTCCAGCGCTTCCAGAACGAAGTATTCATGGCGCGCTTCACGGTTTGTGGCAATGGTTTTTGTTGCCGGACGCTCCTTAGTGGGTGCCATTCCGCGCGCCTCCTTTCTCCATTGTGGTTTGTTGTATCAGTATACCATTTTTTTATGGTTTTGCAAGGGCTGTTTTTGAAGAAACTGTAAATTTTTCCCAATTCACAGCTCACCACGGCCAGAAAGTGCACGGTACAAAGTGGTTTCGTCAGTGTATTCCAGGCTTGCGCCCACCGGCAGACCGTAGGCCAGACGTGTGGTCCTGATGCCCAGAGGCTTGATAAGCTTTGCCAGATACATGGCGGTAGCTTCACCCTCCACCGTGGGGTTCATGGCCATGATGACCTCTTTCACCTTGCCGTCGCCCAGGCGGGCCAGAAGTTCCTTGACGCACAGCTGTTCGGCAGTAATGCCGTCCATCGGGCTGAGCAGGCCGTGCAGCACATGGTACAAGCCGTGATACTCCCTTGTGCGTTCAAACGCCTGCACATCGCGGGGCGTTTCCACCACGCAGATCACAGAAGGATCGCGTTTTGCACTGGCACAGATGGGGCAGATATCCGCTTCTGTATAATTCTGGCAGATACGGCAGCGATGGAGCTTGGTGTGGGCACCCTGAATGGCTCCCGCCAGTGCGGCGGCATCTTCGTCCGACATGCTCAGCACCTGATACGCCATGCGGGTAGCGCCCTTGCGCCCGATCCCCGGAAACTTGCTGAATTCTTCGATCAGCTTTTCCAGCGGGGCAGCAGTATAGCCCATGTTCTTCCCTCCTGCCGGATCAGAGACCGGGGATGTTCATGCCGCCGGTCAGCTTGCCCATTTCAGCTTCGGCAGTTTCGTCCACCTGCTTGACGGTTGCGTTGATGGCAGCAGCCACCATATCTTCCAGCATTTCAACATCGTCCGGGTCCACAGCCTCGGGCTTGATGGTGATGGACAGCACTTCGTGCTTGCCGTTCATCTTAACAGTGACCATCTCACCGGCAGCGCTGCCGGTGTACTCGGCAGCTTCCAGCTCGGCCTGTTTGGCTTTCATATCTTCCTGCATCTTCTGTGCCTGACGCATGAGAGCGTTCATATCGGGGCGGCCAAAGCCTGCGGGCATTCTTGCTTTCATAATCGTTTCTCCTTATTGATGCAATGTATTTTTATGATCTCGTTTTCCTTGCGGAATCCTCAATGGACACATCCAACCCCAGCTTTTCCAGTGCACGAAGCGACTGCTCTGCGTTGGAGACCGTTTTGCCAGCGCTCTTTGGTTCATAGGGACCAATGGGCACCGCCGTACCGGACACATCCTTGATCAGCTTTTTGATCAGGCGCTGGCTGTCCTTATTGGCGCGGATAAAATCGCGGAAGGTCTTGCCGCCGTCGATCAGCACGCGGGTGCCATCAAAGTAAGCCTTGGACTTGCGCAGATAGGTGTAGAGCATGGGATCTTTTTCCTGCAGCTGCTGTACCACCTGCGGCCAGTACGGATACAGCGCAGTCCCTTCCTGCCCGGCATCCTGTGGCTTTTCCGGCACAGGCTTTGCAGCGGGCGTGGGTGCAGGTTTGGGCGGTTCTGGCTGCGGAACAGGTTCCAACTCTGCCGACACGGGTGCAGCTGGCTGTGCGGCCTGCGCGGCAGGCTCGTCCCAAGGCAGCATTCCGGCCTGCTGCACGGGCGGTTCCTCCGGCAGCGGCGGCAGCTCTTCGGTCTGGACGGGTGAAGTCTGCTCTGCAGATATTTCCGACGGCACGGAAGGTTCTGCCTTTACAGGTTTCGGTTCCGCTGCAGGCTGCACCACAGGAACGGACGGTATTGGCGGCTGTGAAATCGGAGCGCTTGCAAAGGGCTGCACAGCAGTTGCCGATGCAAACGGCTGCGGCGCTGCGGGTTGAGCTGCAGCACGGACAGGCGCGGCCTGCACAGGAACTGCCTGCGGCTGCTGGGGCGGTTCGGATAAGCCAAACAGTGCAAGTTCCAGCTCGATCCGCTGGTCGCTGCCGCGGGTCATATGTTCCAGCGCACTGCCCAGCGCACGGATGGCACGAATGGCCTCCCGCTGGCCCAGCTGCGGGCCTTTTTCCAGATACAAAGCCTCCTCCTCCGGCGAAACGCCGGACAGAAGGCTCTGCCCGCCCGGCAATGCTGCCAGCATCAAAGCACGATAATGCGCGATCAATTCCTCTGTCAGACGCTTGACATCCACAGACTGCTGGCGAAGCTGTGCCAGCTGGGCCAGTGCTGTGGCACCGTCCTGCGCTTCCAGTGCGTCCGAAATGCGGAACAGATAACTGCGGTCGGTCACACCTGCCATGCGGCGCACCACATCGGCATCGATTTTCGCCGTAACGCCTGCGCAGGTATCCAGAATGGACAACGCATCGCGCAGCGCACCGTCGGCCAGACGGGCGATCAGTTCCGCACCGTCCGGCGAAAGCTCCAGCTTTTCCTCACCCGCAATGTATTCCACCCGGCGGGCGATATCCTCCGGCCCGATGCGGGTAAAATCGTACCGCTGGCAGCGGGAAAGAATGGTGGCAGGCACCTTCTGGATCTCAGTGGTTGCCAGAATGAAGATGACGTGGGCAGGCGGTTCTTCCAGCGTTTTGAGCAGCGCATTGAATGCTGCTGTGGACAGCATGTGCACCTCATCGATGATGTATACCTTATATTTGCAGGCGCTGGGAGTGTAGGCTGTCTCGTCGCGCAGGTCGCGGATATCGTCCACACCGTTGTTGGAAGCCGCATCCATCTCCACCACGTCCAGAATGCTGCCGTTATCGATGCCCTTGCAGATCTCACACTCGCCGCAGGGGTCTCCATTGACCGGATGCAGGCAGTTGACCGCCTTTGCAAAGATCTTGGCGCAGGTGGTTTTGCCGGTGCCGCGCACGCCGGTAAACAGGTAGGCATGGCCCACACGGTTTGCCGTGATCTGGTTTTTCAGCGCAGTAACAATGGCCCGCTGGCCTACCACATCCTCAAAACGCTGCGGCCTCCATTTGCGGTACAAGGCACGGTACATGGTTCTCTCCCCTTTCCTGCAAAATAAAAAGGACAGCGCTGACGGGGTTTTGTCCCCGCCTTGCGTAACTCGGCATACGGATGCAGGCTTACTGAAACGCACGAACGCACTGCTTAAGGCTGCTTGGTTCCCCACCTGACCTGGTTCACAGCGAATCCATCGTACAGGACCCGCATCCGTATGCCGAACCACGCAGCAGGCGCTGTCCGACACATTCTTCTGAATGCCAGAATATTGTACCATAAACGCAGGCAGATTGCAAGGGGTGGGAGGTATCATTTCACGGCCAACGCATGAAACGATCAAATAGGATAGCCCAAAGTCAGAAAATGTGATGCTCTCAAAAATCCAAAAAAGCGCAGTACATTCTCTGCGCTTTCGCGTTATGTTTGTACTGCGCTTTGCTTTTATCCTGTTATTTTATTAACGGCATCGATTTTGCAGCAGCCCCTTTTTTCTTACAATGCCACATCCAGTGCCATCATCAGCGCAAATCCCAGCACAATGCTTACAACACCGGCAGGCTCATCGCCCTCCACGGCCTGCGGGATCATCTCCTGTGCGGTCACGCACACCATGCAGCCCGCCGCTGCGCTGAGCAGCCACGGCAGCGCAGCACTGACCCATTCGGCCAGAGCAAAGGCAAGCAATGCCCCCAACGGCTCTACCAGCCCGGAAGCCGCTCCCGCAAAAAACGCCTGACTGCGGGTGCGGCCATTATGGGCCAGCGGCAGGCTGACTGCTGCACCTTCCGGGATATTCTGCAAACCGATGCCAAGGCTCAGCGCCAGCGCACCGCTGATAGCATCCGGCTCCCCGGTCAAAGCCAGTGCAGCGGCAAGGCCCGCCACCATACCCTCGGGCAGGTTGTGCAATGTTACAGCCAGCACCATGCGTCCGCCGTGCCCGGCCCCGCCTTCCAGCAGCTGCCCGGCAAACTGTTCCACCTGCAAAAGGCCCACTGCGCCAAGCACAAGCCCCACTGCCGATGGGATCCATGCCGGAAGCGGCAAAGTCTGTCCGCGCTGGATAGCAGGCAGCAGCAGGCTCCACACACTGGCCGCCAGCATAATGCCCGCTGCCATGCCGCACAGGATGCGCTGCGTGCAGGGCCGCGACTGCCGCCGCAGCAAAAACACGCCTGCTGCCCCCAGTGTAGTGCACGCCGCCGGAAACAGCAGTACCCACGCAGTGAAAACGATCTGGTTCACGATGCATTCCCCCTTTGCCCGGTGTATGTGCGCCGAAGCAAAAAGGTGCAGAAAAGTCCGTCACACAAAATACAGTGTGACGGGCTTTTCTGTCAGAATGCGATGGCATCTTCTTCGCTGCCAAAGTCATTCTCCGGCTCTTTGACCAGCTTTACCTTCTGGCCTACTGTAAACGGCTGAGTGCCGAAGCGGTAGTTGAGTCCGGTCAATGTAACATAGTACTTCATCTTTATTTCTCTTCAGGAAACATGCATTCCCGTCTTGATTCAAGTGAACAAACAATGAAAGAAATTACAAAGAGATTACAACGCGGTAAAAAATTCTTTCCTGAGTCTCCCTGCGCTTCGATCAGTTTAACAAAAACTCTTTGACTTTTAGCGATAAATTATAACAAAATCGTAGATTATCATTGAAATCTCACTTCTTAGCCAAAAAAACTCTTGATTTTTTCGCAAAAAAGACTAGAATATCCACTTGCAGAAAGGCACTTCCTGTAGGGCCTTCTGCAAAATACATTTGCGTATGGCAAGGAGATTTTAGATATGAAACTCAAGAATGTTTGTGTTGCTGTTGTTGCTCTGGCTCTGGCTGTTGGCATGACCGCTTGCGGCGGTTCTGCTTCCTCCACTGCTGCATCCTCTTCCGAGGCTGCTTCTACCAGCACTTCTGTTGCTGCTGAGGCCGAGGAGAACGCTTCTTCCGCTGTTGCAGAGGAGAACGGTTCTTCTTCTGAGGCTGCTTCCAGCGAGGCCGCTTCTTCTGAGGCTGCTTCTTCTGAGGCTGCTTCCAGCGAAGCTGCTTCTTCCGTTGCAGCTTGATCGCATAGCGCCTAAATTCCAATAAAAGCTGAAGCCGGGCACAGGGAGCCATGAGTTTTCCTGTGCCCGGCTTTTTTGCAGCAAAATGCGCCGGAAAGGTTTATTGGGAACCTCCCGGCGCATTTTTCAGAAGCTGTCATCAGAAGCAGGATGCCCCTCAGGCAGCGTACAATGCTTATTCTTATATTCCCCAGAACAGGATCCCCAGTCCTGCAGAGAGCAGGATCATCCCAATGGGCGATGGTGCTTTGCCCTTTTTCCGGCGGCAAAGGGCATGCAGCCCCCACAGCAGCAGGAACACCACAATGGAACGGAGATCCGGTGCAATGCCTGCCTTGTCCGCTGCAAACCCGGCCAGCGTAGAAAGCGCCATGTTGACTGCAGTTGCCAGGATCATTGCCACCACACAGGGACGAACGCCGCCAAGAACTGCGTTGATTCCCGCATACTTCATCAAATTCTGCAGCACCGATGCAACGAGCAGGATAATGACAAAGGACGGCAGCACCACACCCAGCGTCGCACACAGCGCACCCCAGAAGCCGCCCTGTGAAGCGCCGATGAAGGTAGCCATATTGATAGCCAGCGGGCCGGGTGTGGATTCCGACACGGCAATGAAGCTGAGGAATTCGCCTTCCGTCAGCCAGCCGTGTCCTAAGACCGTTTCCCGCACCAGCGAGATCATCCCGTAGCCGCCGCCAAAGGACAGCGCGCCGATCATGAGGAAATTCCAGAAAAGTTCTACATAGATCACGGCTTCTTCTCCCCCTTCCGCAGCTGCTGTACTGCATACACCAGCAGCCCGGCCGCACCGCTGAACAGGATGTAAAAAATGGAAGAGAAGGACACTGCTGCAATGGAACAGCCCACCATCGCTGCCGCAACCGTGGTCAGGATGACAATATTGAAGACGCTGTGTTCCAGCTCCTTCAGCATCTTCAGTCCGGCGGAAAGGATCAGATAGATCACACACACCTGAATGCCGTGGAACGCACTTGCCACCACCGAAAGGCGGAGGAACTGGTCAAAGAACAGCGAGATCAGATAAATGACCGCGAAGGACGGAAGACATACCGCCACCGTGGACGCTGCCGCACCTGCCGCACCCTCGATCTTGTAACCGATATAGGTGGCACTGTTCACCGCCACCGGGCCGGGCGTAGACTCCGCAATTGCCACCATGTCCAGAAATTCTTCTTTTGTCACCCACTTTTTCTCTTCCACAAATTCATTCTGCAGCAAAGCCACCATGGCATAGCCGCCGCCAAACGTGAACGCTCCAATTTTGAAAAACGTCCAGAAAAGCTCCTTTGTTTTCGACATAGCTTTCTCCTTTCTTGCACCTTATTATATCATTTTTTGTTTTGATATGATATACTTTAATGGAATATGCTGTTTTCTTTGGAAAAAGCAGAAAAAGGAGTTTAGGATATGAAAACAAAATTTGGTATCGTAGGCTGCGGATTTCTGGGCAACATTGTGGCCGATGCATGGAAGAACGGTCTGCTGCCGGACTATGAGCTGGTGGGCGTGACCAGCCGCACCCGTGCTTCGGCAGAAAAATTTGCCGCCGAGGCAGGCTGTCCCGTCTGCGATGATGTGGATGCTCTGCTGACACTGCAGCCGGAATACATTGTGGAGACTGCTTCGGTGGAGGCTGTGCGCGCCATGGCTGTGCCTGTACTGAAAAAAGGCGTGAATCTGGTCATTATTTCCATTGGTGCCTTTGCGGACCTTGATTTTTACGAGCAGGTCAAGGCCGCTGCCGTGGAGGGCGGTGCCAAGGTGCATCTGGCAAGCGGTGCCATTGGCGGCTTTGATGTGCTGCAGACCGTCACCCTGATGGCCGAGGCCCAGCAGCTGGCCGAGACGGCAGGCATTGAGACCCACACCGGAGCCAAAGGCTTCCGCAACACGCCGGTATGGGCCGACCACCTGCTGACCGATACCGAAAAGACCACCGTGTTCACCGGCAATGCCAAGCAGGCCATTGCCACCTTCCCCCGCCGCGTGAATGTGGCTGTTGCCACCTCGCTGGCCACCACCGGCCCGGAGATCACCGGCGTGACCATGCACTCGGTACCCGGCTGGGTGGGCGACGACCACTGCATCACCGCCGAGATCGAGGGCGTGAAGGCCGTGGTGGATATCTGCTCTTCCACCAGCGCCATTGCCGGTTGGAGCGTAGTTGCCCTGCTGCGCAACCTCTCCTCCCCCGTATGCTTCTATTAAAGGAGGGCTTTGCAGATGTTCAACAAACTGGTGGCCATTGAGCCGGTAAGCCTGATTCCTTCCGCCGAGGAAGAGCTGCATCAGTACGCAAAAGAAGTGGTGCTGTACCGCGATATCCCGGCCAGCGATGACCAGATCGTGCAGCGCATCGGAGATGCCGATGCCGTGCTTCTGAGCTACACCTCCCGCATGGGCAAAAATGTGATCGAGCGCTGCCCGAATATCCGTTACATCGGCATGTGCTGCAGCCTGTATTCTGAGGAAAGCGCCAATGTGGATATCGCCTACGCCCGCACCCGCGGCATCAAAGTGCTGGGCATCCGGGACTACGGCGACCGCGGCGTTGTGGAGTACGTCCTGCATGAGCTCACCGGCATCCTGCACGGTTTTGGGATGCCCATGCTGCGGGACGAGCCGGTGGAGATCACCGGGCTGAAGGCAGGCATCATCGGGCTGGGTGTGTCCGGCAAAATGATCGCCGACGCGCTGCAGTTCATGGGTGCCGACATTGCCTATTACAGCCGCACCCGCAAGCCGGATGCCGAAGCTGTGGGCATGGCCTATAAGCCGCTGGCACAGCTGCTGACCGAGAGCGAGGTGGTGTTCACCTGCCTGAACAAGAACGTACTGCTGTTGGGCAAGGACGAATTTGCACAGCTGGGCGCAGGCAAGGTGCTGTTCAACACCTCCATCGGCCCGGGCTTTGACTCTGCTGCTCTGGAACAGTGGCTTGCTCTGCCGGGCACCCACTTCTTCTGTGACACCCGTGCCGCTGCCGGCCCGGTGGGTGAAGACTTCTTTGCCCGTGAGAATGTGCATTGCGCGAATGTTTCTGCCGGACGCACCAAGCAGGCTTTTGTGCTGCTGAGCCAGAAGGTGCTGGCAAATATCCGCACTGCACTGGGAAAATGATATAAAAAGGAAACGCTTCCCGGCCGGGAAAGCGTTTCCTTTTAGGCTTTATTCAAAATTGTTGTGATCTCTTCCAGATTCGCCGCAAATCGGATGCCCTGCTGGCGCTGCGGCGTGGAAAGGCCTTTCTCGATCATTTTGGCAAGCAGTGCTTTCAGGCTGTCGTAGTAGCCGCTCAGATTATACAGGATGCAGGGCGCGTCCAGCTGGCCCAGCGAGACCTTGGACATTACCTCTGTGATCTCTTCCAGCGTGCCGGTGCCGCCGGGGAATGCGATGAAGGCATCGCCCAGCTCGATCATCTTCGTCTTGCGCTCAGTCATGTCCTTGGTGACGATCAGCTCGGTCAGGCCATCGTGCTGCAGCTCCTGCTGCACAAAGAACTGCGGTTCCACACCGGTCACCGTGCCGCCTGCGTCCAGCGCGCTCTGGGCAAGCTGGCCCATCAGGCCGCTGCGGGAGCCGCCGTACACAAGGCGGTGCCCGTTTGCACCGATCCAGCTGCCCAGTTCCCGGACAGCTTCCGCCAGCGCAGGATCATTGCCCGCATTTGCTCCAAGATAGACCGTGATGTTCATGGTATTTCCCCCTTTGTTTTTTCCATTTTACCACGCAGCGGGCCGATTGAAAAGGGCCATCCCCTTGCAAATGCAGCGGCACTGTGGTATTCTTGAACGCAGAAAAAAGGGAGCCTGCAAAAGCAGGCTGAGAGTGGGCTGTTTGCCCAGACCTGTGACCTGATTTGGACAATGCCAACGTAGGGAGATACTGCTGCTTCAAAGTGCGGAGATGCCTCCTTGCGGGCATTTCCGCATTTTTTGCAAAGGAAGTTGTAACCATGAAAACTGCATTGACGATTGCCGGCAGCGATTCCAGCGGCGGTGCTGGCATCCAGGCCGATATCAAAACCATGACTGCAAACGGCGTGTATGCCATGAGCGCCATTACCGCACTGACTGCCCAGAACACCACAGGTGTGACCGGCATTTTTGAAGCCACGCCCGAATTTCTGGCACAGGAGATCGATGCCATTTTTACCGACATCTACCCGGATGCCGTCAAGATCGGCATGGTATCCTCGGCAGAGCTGATCGGTGTGATCGCCGAAAAGCTGCACACCTACGGCGCAAAGCATATCGTGGTGGACCCGGTGATGGTTGCCACCTCCGGCTCCAAGCTACTGCGGGACGATGCCGTGCAGGCACTGACCGAAAAGCTGCTGCCCATGGCAGAGGTGGTCACCCCCAACATTCCGGAGGCTGAGATCCTTTCCGGCATGAAGATCACCGATGCGGCCGGAATGGAGGCCGCTGCAAAGCTGATCAGCGAGAAATACCACTGTGCCGTGCTGTGCAAGGGTGGCCACCAGATCAACGATGCCGACGACCTTCTGTGGCGGGACGGCTGCGGCAAATGGTTCCGCGGCAAGCGCATTGCAAACCCCAATACCCACGGCACCGGCTGCACCCTGTCCAGCGCCATTGCGTCCAATCTGGCAAAGGGCTATGATCTGGATGCATCTGTGGAGCGCGCAAAGGCCTACATTTCCGGCTGTCTTTCTGCCATGCTGGATCTGGGCCACGGCTCCGGCCCCATGAACCACATGTTTGCACTGAAGGGAGAGTTTGTGGGTGAGTGAGCAGACCTTTGTGCAGCAGCTGGTGCAGGAAAGTCTGCCTGTGTGGGAGAAATGCCTGCACTCAGAATTTCTGACCCACCTTGCGGATGGCACACTGGATGAAGCCTGCTTCAAGAGCTACATCGTGGAGGACAGTCTTTACCTGCGGGAATATGCCAAGGTGTTTGCCTGGGGCATGACCAAGGCAAAGGATATGCAGACCATCCGCACCTACTATTCCCTGCTTTCCTTCGTGAATGAGAGCGAGGATGCAGCCCGCCTGCACTATCTCAAGCACTTTGGACTGACCGATGAAGGCATCCAGAGCCTGCCGCTGCGGCCGGAGAACCGTGCCTATGTGGACTCTATGATCGAAGCCGCCAAAAACGGCGAGGGCGCAGCCGAGTGCATGATGGCCTGCCTGCCCTGTATGCTGAGCTATGGCTGGATCTTCCAGAAACTGCTGGAAGAAAAACCTTCCGTGCAGGATACCCTTTATGGTGCACTTGTGGTGGACTATGCTGACAAGGACTATGAGGCGGCCTGCCGCGACTGGGCCGCGTTTGCAGAAAAAGTCTGCGAAGGCCTGAGCGACGAACGCCTTGCCCGCTGCCGCGAGATCTTCCATGCCTGCTCGGAGCACGAGCTGAACTTCTGGGCCATGGCAGCTTTCCCGCGCAGTGACCTGTAATTTTTCCTAAAATATAAAATGCACCCGGCCTGCGGGCAGAACCGCAGCAGCCGGGTGCATTTGTTTTGTTCAGGGTTTCGTGGCCGCAGCCGCAGGCATGAGCCTTCGTGCCGGAAATAAGGGAGCCCTAAAACAAAAACTCCCCCGGCTCTTCTGCCGAGGGAGTGGAAAAGAAAAACGCCCCTAACAGAAGAACTCTCTTCTGTCAAGGACGAATAAAATTTGGCCTTTTATCCGCGGTGCCACCCTGACTTCATGGGCATGACCCCATGCACTTGGCGGGATGCCAACACATCCCCGGCAACTGACGTATGCCCTACGTTGCAGAATACTGTGCGGCGAAAGTTCTCCGCAGTTCCCTGCACCCTCAGCGGTCCATTTCGGGAAAATATAACGCAAAGTCACACTTTCCTTGACGAACTGTTTCCGGTCTGCTTCTCAGCTGCGCAGGCTCTCTGTACAGGCATGGTTCGCCGTTATCTCCACTTCAACGGTTTAGTGTATTGAATTTGGCTATATTAAACCACGGTTTTTTCGTTTGTCAATCCCTGTTTGCAATTTTTTTCAAAATCAGCCTATGTCCACAGTGGGTTCAGCGCTTCCGGCGGCCGTTCGTGCTGGAAAACTTCACCGCTTTTGCCGGTCTGCGGCGGCTGTGCAGCGCACTGTAGTAGCCAAAGGCTGTGCCGCATAAGCCGCCCACAATATGCATGAAGTTTGCTACATTGTCGTGCACAAAAATGATATCGTACACCTGCTGACCAAAGTACAGCGCTGCAACCAGCAGCATGGTGACCGGGATGCCGCCGGAGAAGCCCGCCAGCGACGAAAGCATGATAAGCATGAACACGATGCCGGACGCGCCCAGCAGCCCCGAACGTGGGAACAGCACGCATTGCAGCACGCCGGTGACCAGAGCGGTGAACACCATGCCGCACAAAAGCGGCTTGCTGCCGTACTTTTCTTCCATTGGCGGGCCAACAACGAGCAGCAGCAGCATATTATTCAGAAAGTGATCCCAGCTGGCATGGCCCAGCACATGGCCGAACAGCCGGATGTAGAACAGCGGGTCCTTCAGCGAGGAGCGGTAGACACAGAACAGATGCATCGTCGTCCACCCGTCCGTCCACTGGTCGAGGAACAGCACCAGAAGTGACAGCAGGAAAAATGTGAGGATCACCGGGGAGTTGTACTGCAGTTCCAGTTTGAGTTTTACTTTTTTCATCCTCTTGTCTCCACCCAGTATTCGCCCATGCTCTGGCCGGGCTGGTTCGTCACTTCATCCTTGAGGTAATCGCCAAGGCCGCAGCTTTCCGGCTGCCATGCAAGGGCTGCTTCCACCGTGGGGTACTCCACCTCGGCATACCAGAACTCGGTGGGCTGGCCTTCGTCCACATGGTTCACTTCCAGCACAGAACCGTCCGGCAGGGTGTAGCTGCGGCGCAGCTTCGGGATGAGAGGTTTAGCGATAATCTTGTATTCCAGATCATCAAACAGTTCTTTGTCGATGCTGCGCTCGATCTCCTCGCGGGCAAGGCCGCCCCCGGATTTGAAGCAGAGGATGTAGTCCGTTCTGCCGCCAGTGAGGGCTTCTTCCCGGATGCGCACGGTGGGCCGCACGCTGATATAGCCCTGCCGCATGGCGAATTCCTCTCTGAGGGGCAGCCCCTCCGGCCAGCCCTTCACCATCCATTTGCGTTCGATTTCCATAATGCATCCCTCTTTCATGCGGTTTTTTGGCATTTCTTATTTATAATAACATGATTTTGTGCTATTGCAAAATCACCCACAAGAAAACTTTCGATTTTTCGATTGTTTTCTTGTGTTTTGTTTCTAATTTGTTACTGATTCATCCTAAAATTTATCATTCCAACAGCAAAATCGTCTCCCGCAGCTGTTCCAATGTTTTATGATTGTACACACGATTACCTACATCTTTCGACTTGTGCCCCATCAGAAGATCAATGCATTTACGGTTGGCCTTAGCGTTGTCCAGTGACGTTTCAAAGGTATGCCGCGCTTCGTGCGGGGTCTTGTCTGCACCGATTCTGCCCATGACCTCAGCCCAGCATTCATAATACTTCTGTTTACTCAGTTTCTTACCATCTGCAGTTATCAGGTATTTATGGCCATGTTGAGCCCACGCCTGCACAAAAGGCAGGATCTTCGGATGGATCGGCACAATACGACCCTTGCCAGCCGCTGTTTTGATGCCGCCCTGAAACGTCTTCTGCTGAAGGTCAACCTGTTCCGTCTGCATGTTCAGCAGTTCCATCAAGCGGAATCCTGTGTAAAGGAACACCAGCACGGTATCGACCCATGGTTCATCCTGTATTTCCCACAGGGCAGCAATCTGTTCCGGCGTAAAGGGCATCCGGCTGGTTTCTGGAACGGGCGGTGCTGTGGTCAGCTGAGAATACATCTTACTGATGATGTCACATTCAAAGGCAAACTCATCCAGATGCCCCCATAGAACCTTGATCTGAGCTTGTGTGCTGTATCCCCTTCCGCAGTTGTCAATGCAGTCCTGCATCTGGTAAGCCCGGATGCTGCGGTATTTCATACCGTAGTATTTCTGGCAGTGCTTGAAGGCCGACTTCATCGTGCCCTGACTGGCCTGCCCCATCTTTGGCAGCTTGATCTTCGCCCAGCGCTGGTACAGGTCCACCAATGTGACCTTGTTCCGGTCGATGCTCCATGGGTTGTCGTTGTACTGAGCAAGGATGATGTTCGCCTGCTCCTCGGTCTCTGCATAGTCGATCGGTACCTGCTTCCCATGCCCTTCGGCATCGTACACGGTAACTTTTACCACCCACGGCCGTGATCGGTTTCCCTTCAGCTTGGTCACGCAGCCATAATGATTCGGCTTTCTTCTTCCCATGTTTCCACCTCCAAAAGGGTACACTTTGACAAGCCTGCCCGGAGGTGGTACAATAACAATTGGTTGGTTTGGTATTGTTCCTCGTGAGCAAGCCACTCTGCAAACGCTCTCGGTGTTCCAGCACCGGGGGCGTTTTTGTTTAGTTTACATCAGTTATTCAAAGCCTTTGCGCGCACAGTCGGGCTTGCTGCCTTGAACAGATCATATGCGTTCAAAACATCCGTAATTGCCTGACGCTCTTCGGGGGTGACTGTGTGGTCGATGCTGCCACCATCGCCGCTGTATCGGATAATGATTTCATCAGCGCCCAAAATATTCTTAAACCACTGGATATCTTCATCATCGCCCATAAAAGATGTCAGTTCCCAGTACTGCTTTCCATCATAGCCGCAGTCCACATCCGTCCAATCGATCGTGTAGGTGTATTTATACTCGCCTGCGCGAATCGTGATCGTGTCCAAGTACACATATTTGTTGCCGCAACACAGAACCATGAAAAACATTGACGGATCATTGGTGCTGCCATTTACAAAGAAGGGCAGTATATAGCTTTTGCCTTGATTGCTCAGTCGGTCTTCCGTGGGTGACACATAGCTTCTTGCGTCCTCGACCTTATCGTAACTGATTTTCAGCTTTGCAAGAGCGTCTTTCAGTCCCAGCACCTGCTGGGCTTCAGCCAGAACCGCAAAGTTACTGACCTGCGCCTTGCTTGCATCGTCCAATTCATTATAGGCATTCACGGCAGCCACAATTGCCGGGCGGCGGGCAGTCGTGACGGTTCCGATTTGGTTGATCAGGCTTTCCACCTGCGCTACCGTCGCAGTATTGCATTCTTCAAGAGCGGCTGTGCTCATATATTCTGCTGGGCTGACAGCCATTGCCGGCGCTGCCACAGATACAAGCGTTGCGGCAATGCACAGTGCTGCAGCGGTCTTTTTCATAGTTTTCTTCATACATAACACTCCTTCGCTATATAGACTGGAATGACTCCAATAATCCAAAATTACCCCACCCAGTGCGTCCAGCCTACAGCTTTGCCCTCAATGTGCACCTCTTCCAGCTGGGGGCCGGTGTAGATCATGGGCGCATAAGCCGGGTTTGCGGGCATCAGGGTCAGCGTGCCGGGGTTGTAATATACCCGCTTGAGGGTGGCTTCACCATCAATGCGCACCGCTGCGATCTCGCCGTTCTCCACCTCCGGCTGGATGCGGATATACACCACGTCTTTATCGTGAATGCCGGCATCCACCATGCTGTCACCGTGGCAGGTCAGGGAAAAATCGCACCGGATGTTCTCCGGCACATCCACCATTTTTTCAATGTTCTGCTCTGCCGTGATGGGTTCCCCACAGGCAATGCTGCCGATCAGCGGGATCTTCTTCATCTTTGGCATCGGCTCAAAGCCCGGGGGGATGGTGGGCTTCTTGGGCGCTAGCACAATCGGGTCAGCAATCTTAATATCTGTACGTCCGTACAGATAATTCATATCCACATTAAACAGGTCAGCGATTGCCTCCATAGTTTCAAACCCCGGCTCCCGCTCCCCACGTTCATACATGTTTACACTACTCTTGGACAAATCTAGCTCATCCGCAAGCCGTTGCTGTGACCAGCCTTTTTCACGGCGCAGCGATTTTAGCCGCTCTGCAAAAGTTGCCATCAGGCCACCTCCCTATATTATTACAATCAAATAATAGCACATATCGTGCACAAGTTCAAGCACAAAATGTGCACTATTCTTTCGCACACATTTTGTGCACTCTGCGAATAGATTTATTTTTCGGTTTTGAGTACAATAAGTGCACAGAAAGGAGGTGACCCAATCAGATGGACGGTAAGACCATCGGCCACAAGCTGCGCGCATTGCGCGGCGAAATGGACGCAAAAACCGTTGCTGATGCGCTTGGAATCAGCACTTCGGCGCTTTTTATGTATGAGCGTGGCGAACGCATTCCCCGCGACCAGATCAAAAAACGCATCGCTCAGTACTTCGGCCAGAGCGTCGAAGAAATTTTTTTCGCAGAATGAGTACATATTGTGCACAAACTCATTCAATAGGAGGTGAAGAAGATAAAAATTGAAATCACTGGCGAGCCCAAAGAAATTGCCGCTCTTGTACTGGCGGTACAGGAGCGGCAGGGTAAAGCTGTTGTTGAAACAACGGATTGGACTGGCAATGTTGCTGCGGTAACAGAAAAAGCTGAAAGGGGCGGATGCATCAGTGTCTAAAATCACGTTGGCTTTAGCATCAGTATCCATACTGCTCAATATCGTAACCTGGCTTATCCGCCACAATTGAAAACACTATTTCCTTTTGTGGGGTTTGAACGACAAGCTGCCATTTTCCTGCTGATTGAAAGGTCTTTTCCATATCGGTTGGGAGATATGCAGCAAAATAGCCGCCAAGAGCGCCCTTTCCTTCTAATCGAAAAGGCAATTTTTGAGACTTAACTTCTCCGATCTGGACCGTTTCACCTTTTTGACGGCGTGTCATTTGATAGACTTGCTGCTCTGGAAAGAGAAATTCATATTTTTCACCATCAACCAGCAAGAACATCCGCACGACGGTCAGCGGAGCAGAGGACAGATTTACAAAATTAAAGCGAAACATAGGTTCCGCATATTTTCCGCTTTTGGATAAACAGCAGTAATGGCTTACATAGTCAACCCGGAACGAGCATCGTTTATCCCACAGCGCCCGAAAAAAGTTGTACAGAGACATTCCGAAACCTGCAATTGCAATCAAAAGTGTAATATTTTCACGATTCCACAGCCAGTTTATGATTTCATTTACAACTTTTACGACATTTTCCATTTTTGCACTTCCCTCCTGATTTCTTTATTTTACCGCAGGAGCGAGGTGTGCACAAGGAGGTGAACCCCATGGACAACAACAAAAAGCCCAGCGAACCGCTGGAACCGGAACGCTGGGCGATGAAGGAGAGACCGCCATTTAATGGTAGAAGCAAACTCGCAGAAAAGACTCTCCAAGAGGAGTAAGCCCTACTCTTCCCTTTTCAGCCGTAACACGGACTATTTTTTTATCATCTTCAGGATGGCGATATCCACCTTCGGGTTCTGGATGAATTCGCTTTTTCATCTCTTGGATGAGCTCAAATTCGTCAAAAACACGATACAGACTTTCTTCTGGAATATATGTAGTGTACGAGATATCAATCAATCCTTGTCGCGCTAAAGAGCTCAAAGAAGCAGATTGAAGAAGACTCTCAGCATATGTCGTCATTTTAGGATTTGCAGCGAAAACATTTGATTGAGCTGTTCTAAATGTATCATCAAACAAAATGTAACGAAACTCGACTATTGGGTACTGATCCACCTGTCGAAACAATCCGAGGTTTTCCGCATCCAGAGGTGACATTTGTGCAATCATTGCCGGAAAAGACGGATGAACCTTACTTTGATAGCGTTCGTCTGCTGCATTCGCAAGAAGATTTTGAAACATTTCGCTGATTTGCGGCTCATCCATGCAGTACTTGACATTTTCGATAGCAGGGCCAACCACCTGCATACGAGGCTCAACCAAGCATTCTTCCGGTTTAGCATTCAATTTGTCACCTAGTGATTTTTTAAAAACATCCAAGTCATGTGCTTGCTGTAGTCGCATCTTTTCTGCTGTAAAGTGGATTTTGCTTGTAGCCATCGAAAGGAGGTCGCCAAAAAGAGTTCCAATCTGATTAGCACCGGGTTTCAGAACAGCTTTTACAGGTTCGTCAATACAACTTGGTACGGCATTGATATTGAAGACGTTGCCGTTATTCTTCTCATCACTCATCTTACCATTCCTTTCTTTTGGAGGTTCTATGGACAAACTCATTCTGATTATTAAGATACTCGTCACCGAACAGAAAGTCAAATTTTATACAGCAGTCTGCCGTGTGTGCGAAAGAATCGAACGTTATATTGAAATTCATCGAAAATAAGGAGGTCAAATCCACATGACCGACATTATCTTATCCACCCAGAACGGCGAACCGGTGGCATCCAGCCGGGACGTTGCCAAGCGCTTTGGCAAGGAGCACAAAAATGTAATGCAGGCCGTCGCAAATCTCGTGGCTGAAAATTCAGCCGCCAAATCCATGTTTCACCCCGCTACTTTTGAGAACCGCGGCAAGAAGTACCCCCTGTACCTGATGAACCGCGACGGCTTTTCCCTGCTGGCCATGGGCTTTACCGGCAAGGAAGCCGTGCAGTGGAAGCTGAAGTACATCGAAGCCTTCAACCAGATGGAAAAGCAGCTGGCCGCACAGCACAAAGAGCAGCGGGCCATGCAGGATGCCAATATACAGAACGCCATCGACCGGGTAATCGAAGCTCGGAAGAAGCTGGACGAGAACACCGCTTTTCTGGACGAGTGCCGCAAGAACCGCGAGGACAGCAAGGCCAAGTATATGCAGGTCAAGGCCCTGTGCGGCGAGTTCAAGGCCATTTACGGCCAGAATTGCGACACGGTGCGCACCATGGAGAACGTGGTGCGCGGCTCCCAGAGCTTCCTTACCAACGCCATTGACAGCCTGACCATCGTTGCCAAAGGCTATCCGTTCTACGCTGCCCTGATGGACAGCCTTCTGGATGGGCTGCCGACCGAGAAAAAGGAGGAATGACACATGTTCAAAGACAGGTTGAAGAAAGCCATGAAAGACCTGCATCTGAATCAGGTACAGGTTTCCGGGATGACCGGCAGATCCAGAGCGTCCATCTGTCAATATCTGGCTGGTGCACAGGTGCCGCCCGATGCCGTACAGCGCAGTATGGCTGCAGCCCTTGGGCTGGATGTCGAATACTTCACTGCGCCGGATGCGCCCCAGCACACCGATCCTGTCCCTAAACGACACGGCGGCATCCAGCAGCTGAGCCTTAAACAGGCTGCCGCCCTGCTTGGCGTTGACAAGGAAACGGTCGGCAAGGGCTTGCAGCAGGGCGTATTCCCGTGGGGGTACGGAGTCAAGACATCTGCAAACCGCTGGCGCTACATCATCAATGCCGATCGGTTTTCTCAGATCGAAGGCGTTGAAATTCAGGAAGGAGAATCCGCATGAGCAAACCTTACACCCTTGCATCCGAGCGGGCCGATGCCCCCACCGGATGCGCATACGTAGCACCGACGTTCTGGAACAAGTGGTTCCGCTGGGATGGAAGCCGGGCATCCGGCTGCTATCAGCTGGGCGGGCAGGTCAAGGGCGAAAACCACACCGGCCTGCAGATTTTTGCAGATGGCGAATGGCACCCGGTCGTTGGATGGGCATTGGACAACTGCGGCCCTGAAATCGACTATCAGGAGGTGGAAGCATGAAAATCAACCCGAACGCTCAGTTGAAAATCCAGCTGGGATCGGATGGCAACCCCCAAATTTACGCCTGCGGCACACAGATGGAACAAGCGGCTCTTTGCACCGCATTGGTCGCGGGAATCTGTATGGACAGCAAAGACCCAGCAGAGACAATCATCAACATCATGACAGCTGCCGCCGATCTTATGGACAGAATGGAGGAAACCCACCAATGAAGATCAAATCCGGCGTATGGTACTGGCTGGCAATGGCCTGCTTTGTGGTGGGCCTGCTGTACGGCATGGGCGTTGAGGGCACTGCCCAGACACTGGGCACCGTCTCGGACGGTGCATTCATCACAGCAATGGTGCTGATCCTGCTGGCAATCTTCTTCATGCGGCTGGGCTTTGCCGCCAAAGCACGTGAGAAACGCCGCCACAAGGTTCACCAGCAGCCACGCAACACCGTGAAGAGCGGAAGGAAGGCGGGCTGACACCACCCATGAATAAAGGAAAGCACTTTACCCGCGTCTGTTTGGACTGCGGCAAGGTGATGGAAAATGTTGCTGGCAACCTGCGCTTTTGCGCTTCCTGCCGCAGAGAGCGCCACAACCAATATTGCAGGGATTACAGGGCGCATAATGAAAAACCTGCCCGCGTCATGTGGTACACCGTCTGGGACGCAAAGACCGGCGATCTGCTGGCATCCGGCACGTCCGAGATGTGTGCCCGGCGGCTGGGCTACAAGAGCGCGAACAGCTTTGCGTCTGCCGTCAGCCATGAGCTCAGCGGCAGCCATCGAACTTACAAGTACACATTTGCGCGGGAACGTATCGACCGCAGCGAGGTGGACAGCCTGCCGCCGGTACGCACTATACGAAAAAAGCCCGCCGGTGCGCCAACACCGACGAGCTGCAAGGGATGATGAATTTGAACGACTTCATCATCTTTGATGATATCACATCAGAAAGGATTTTTCAAATGAAAGGGATTTTAGTCGAGCCGGGCAAGGCCCCGGTGGTCACCACCCTGCCGGACACGCTGCAGGGCATCGAAGCATGGCTGCAATGCCCCTGCGAGCAGAAGGTAATGCCCCGCACCCCGGCGGTGCTGGTGTACGGCATCTATGGCCGAGGGCTGAACCGCATCTATCGCGGGCAGAACATCTACGGCACCATCCTGTGCTACGGCTGGAAGAACAACAGCCTTGTGCCCATGGGCAAGGGCCTGCAGACCGAGATGCTCGACCGCCTGAAGGAAACGGAGGTGCGGGTATGACGGACTACACCATCAGTTCCAAACTTTCCAACAAGACGGTTTATGCCTGTTACCGTGGACGGTTCTGGCACTGGAACGGCAGCATTTGGAAAGAAAGCCGCATCATGACGCATAGATTTGAGCTGGCCAGAGCGGCAGACAAGAATCTGACCCCACAGGCGTTTCTGACCAACGGCGCGGAGTTCGCCCCGTTGGATGAGTACGAAATCGACTGCGCAATGCTGGACGCGTTAGAAAACGCAAAGCCCTGCAAGAACGCGCCCATCGACCCGGTGGAAGAGGATTCTTCCTCGGGTGTTCCTGCTCCCTGCATCTGCTCCAGCTGCACCTGTGGCGGGTGCAAAGAAGAATGCTTCGGAAACTGCCACAGGTGCGGCCATCCCGTGCAGGAGTGCAACAGCTACCAGACCGAAGGCAAAAAGCATTTAACTCCCGCTCTCTCTGCGGATGTTGACGAATCGGAAGTGCCCGGCACCCAGACGGCACAGGAAAAGCCCCTGACCATCGTCCCGGACGAGATGCGCCCGGCGTTCGATTATTCCGGGCTGACCGACCAGACCGTGGAGGACCTGCACTTTGCCGAGGACGAATACCGCCACGGCAAGCAGATGGCTGAGCGCGGCCTTGTCCACATGGGCAATGCCATTGCCGCTGCCCATGATGCGCTGTGCGGAGTTGTCGCACAATGCGACAACTCGAAACACGGAAATCGTGGAGAAGATACCTTCCGGGCGTGGTGCGTGTCCATCGGCATCACCAAGGATACCGCATACCGGCTGCTGCAGGTCTCGGCACTGCTGGACGGCAGCAGCCCCCGCCAGCAGAAGATCCTGAAGGAGCTGTCTCCCACTCTGCTGTATGCCGTAGCAAAGCCCAGCGCTCCGGCAGAGCTGGTGGAGCAGGTCAAGAGTGGGGACATCACCACCAACAAGCAGTATCAGGAAGCCCTTGCCCAGCTCAAAGCCGAAAAAGACCGCGCCGATGCCGCCGAAGCTGAGCGGGACAAGCTGCTGGGTGCCCAGAATCGGGCCGCTTGGGCAGAAAGCCACATCCAAGATGTCGAAGCCCAGCGTGATGCTGCCCTTGCGGACGTGCAGGGTCTGACCGAGCAGAATGCCAAGCTGCGACAGCGCGCCGACACCGCCGAAGCCCGCGAAGAGGAAGCATGGAAGATGCAGAGCAAGGCCGAAGCCCGGGCCAAGAACGCCGAGGGCCAGCTTTCCGGCTCCCGGCAGGTGGCCGAAGCCGCCAAGCTCCGAGCGGACAAGCTGCAGGAAGAAAATACGGCACTGAAAAAACAGCCCATCGCCGCCGTGGTGGATGAGGAAGAGGTAGACCGGCGGGCAGGCGAAAAAGCTTACGAGATCGCGGCCGGAATGACTGCGGACTATAAGGCGCAGCAGGAACAGGATGCCCGCGATGCCTACGACAGCATCATTCTGGCCGGCCGTTCCATTACCAGCATCGTTCAGTCCGCCAAAATGCAGTTCCGCAAACTGCCGAACGACCAGCGGGAGACCGCGATCAACCAGTTCGTTCACACACTCGCATCCGCTCAAGGGGAGGTATCCGCATGTCTGTAAAGATCATGGCCTTAGAGGCCGAAAATGTCAAACGCATCAAGGCCGTTGCGCTTACGCCGTCGCCCACTGGCCTGACCATCGTGGGCGGCAACAACAATCAGGGCAAAACCAGTGTTCTGGATGCTCTGGCATGGGCACTGGGCGGCGACCGTTTCCGCCCGGACGCTGCCCAGAGGGACGGGGCCGTGGCTCCCGCCCACCTCAAGGTCAGGCTCTCCAACGGCGTGGTGGTGGAGCGCAAGGGCAAGAATGCCAGTCTGACCGTCACTGACCCCACCGGGCGGCGCAGCGGGCAGCAGCTGCTGAACGCCTTTGTGGAGCCGCTGGCGCTGGACTTGCCCCGCTTCATGGAAGCCACCGACAAGGAAAAGGCCGATATCCTGCTGCGGATCATCGGCATCGGCACTGAGCTGCACACCCGTGACATGGAGATCAAGGCCCTGTACGACAAGCGCACCTTCACCGGCCAGCTGGCCGCGCAGAAAAAGCACTTTGCCGAGGAGCTGATCTCCTACCCAGATGCACCGGAAAAGCCGGTCAGCGCGTCCGACCTCATCCGCCAGCAGCAGGAAATCCTTGCCCGCAACGGCGAGAATCAGCGCAAGCGCCAGCAGTTCCATGAGCTAGCCCGCCAGCGGGATGAAACACTGGAAGAAATGCACCGTCTGGATGAGCGCATCGCCGAATTGACTGCACAGAGGGAAGAAGTAAGCAAGAAGCACACGCTGCTGTTCACGCAGGCCATGGATGCCAGTAAAACGGCGGAACAGCTGCAGGACGAATCCACTGCCGAACTGGAAGCATCCATCCGGGATATCGAGGAGACCAACCGCAAAGTCCGCGCCAATCTGGAAAAATCCCGCGCCGAGGACGAAGCCGCCCAGTATGACAGTGAATATAAGCGCCTGACCGAAGCCATCGCGCAGAAGCGGGCCGACCGCATGGCCCTGCTGAACGGTGCCGACCTGCCCCTGCCGGAGCTGAGCGTGGAGGACGGTGCCCTTACTTATAAAGGCAAGCACTGGCGGGATATGTCTGGCAGCGACCAACTGCGGGTGGCCGCTGCCATCGTCCGCCGCCTGAACCCGGACTGCGGTTTTGTACTGCTGGACAAGCTGGAACAGATGGACATGACCACCCTGCAGGAGTTTTCCGCATGGCTGGAAACAGAACACCTGCAGGCCATTGCCACCCGGGTCTCCACTGGCAGTGAATGTCAGATCATCATTGAGGACGGCATGGTGAAGGATGCCGACCCCACCCTGCCGCCCGTCACCGAAAAGCCCCAGCAGAAAAGCTGGACGAAAGGAGCGTTCTAAATGAGCAAATATGCAGTTACCGCCGGCATCCAGACCGCGCCGGTCAAAACCGTGCTGTACGGCCCGGAGGGCATCGGCAAATCCACCTTTGCATCCCATTTTCCGGATCCTGTTTTCATCGACACCGAGGGCGGCACCAAGCGGCTGAACGTCAAGCGCCTGCCCCAGCCCACCAGCTGGGCCATGCTGTTGGATGAGGTGGCCGAGGTACGCAAGGGCAGTGTCCCCTGCGGCACGCTGGTCATTGATACCGCCGACTGGGCTGAACGCCTGTGCATTCAGGCCGTATGTGCCAAAGCCAAGGTGAACGGCATCGAGGATTTCGGCTACGGCAAGGGCTACACCTATGTTAAGGAAGAGTTCGGCAAGCTGCTGGACGCTTTGGAAGAGGTGCTGCAGGCCGGGCACAACGTGGTGGTGCTGGCCCATGCCGCTATTACCAAATTTGAGCAGCCGGATGCCGTGGGCAACTACGACCGCTGGAGCATGAAAACTTCCAAACAGGTGGCCCCGCTGCTGCGCGAGTGGTGCGATATGCTGCTGTTCGCCAACTATAAGACCGTTGTGGAAAAGGTGGGCGACGGCAAGAACGCCAAGAGCAAGGCCAGCGGCGGCAGGCGTGTACTGTACACCGCGCATCACCCCTGCTGGGATGCCAAAAACCGCTTTGACCTGCCGGAGGAAGTACCCTTTGACTATGCCAGCATTGCCGCCTGCATCCCCGGCGCAATGTCTGCACAGGCACCGAAACCGGAACCGCAGCCGCGTTCCCAGCCGGAAGCCGACATCCTGCCCAGCCCGCAGCAGGAAGCAAAGCCGGTGGCTCAGCCGCAGCCCGCACCGCTGCAGGAAAGCTACGAGAAAAATGTTCTGCTCAGTCTGGGCGTGCCGGAAAAGCTGGCCGCTCTGATGAGCGCCAACAAGGTCAGCTGTGAAGAGCTGCAGGGCGTTGTGGGCAAACGGGGCTATTTCCCGGAGGATATGCCCATCAAGGACTACCCCGCTGACTTTGTGGAAGGCTGTCTGATCGCCGCATGGCCGCAGGTGTTCCAGATGGTGCTGGATAACCGTGACATCCCGTTTTAACAGGCTCCCTCACGGAGGGAGCTGGCACGTGTAAGCGTGACTGAAGGAGTTTTATAATAAAGGAGTAATTACTTATGAACGACATGAATACCACCGACCGCGCCCTGAGCTGGGACGACGAATTTACCAACGAACAGCAGGAGTTCGTGCTCCTGCCCGAGGGCGATTACCCCTTCGAAGTCACCGGCATGGAGCGTGCCCGCTTTGATGGCAGCGCCAAGCTGCCGCCCTGCTCCATGGCAAAGCTGACCCTGAAGATCTTCGGCGGGGCCAAGGGCGACACCACCGTGACCCACCGCCTGTATCTCCACACCAAAACGCAGGGCCTGCTGGGCGCTTTCTTTGAGAGCATCGGTCAGTGCAAGCGCGGCGAGACCTTCCGCCCCCGCTGGAACGAGGTTGTGGGTGCCAAAGGCATCTGCAAACTGGGTGTCCACGAGTACACCAAGCAGAGCGGCCCCCACGCGGGTGAGACCGGCCAGAGCAACGAGGTGGCGCGCTTCCTGCCGCCGCCGGAACCCAAGGCCGCACCCACTCAGGGCTGGACGCAGGGGGCATTCTGATGGGGCAGGAACTGAGACCCTACCAGCAGCAGGCCCGCGACCACATTCATGCCGAGTGGGAGAACGGCCACACCCGCACCCTGTTGGTGCTGCCTACCGGCACCGGCAAGACCATCGTGTTTGCATCGGTAGCTGCCGATCAGGTGCGCGCCGGTGACCGGGTGCTCATTCTGGCCCATCGCGGTGAGCTGCTGGAACAGGCAGCGGACAAGCTGCAGCGCTCCACCGGCCTTGTCAGCGCGGTGGAAAAGGCCGATGCCACCTGTCTGAATACATGGTTCCGCGTTGTCGTGGGCAGCGTGCAGACCCTGCAGCGCACCGCCCGGCTGGAACGCTTTCCTCATGATTACTTTGGCACTATCATCATCGACGAAGCGCACCACGCCATCACCGACGGCTACCGCCGCATCCTCGACTACTTCGGCAGTGCCAAGGTGCTGGGCGTCACCGCCACGCCGGATCGCGGTGACATGCGTAATCTGGGCGAGGTGTTCGACAGCCTTGCCTTTGAGTACAAGCTGACCGATGCCATCAAGGAGGGTTATCTGTGCAGGATCATGGCCCAGACCATCCCCCTGAAGCTGGACATTTCTTCTGTCACCATGAGCGGCGGGGACTACTCCGTGGGAGACCTCGGCACGGCGCTGGACCCCTATCTGGAACAGATCGCCGCCGAGATGGCCCAGCGCTGCAAAGGCCGCAAAACAGTCGTATTCCTGCCCCTCATCAAGACCAGCCAGAAGTTCCGCGACCTGCTGAACTCCCATGGATTCCGTGCCGCCGAGGTCAACGGCCAAAGCACCGACCGCAAGGAAGTGCTGGCCGATTTCGATGCAGGCAAATACAACGTGCTGTGTAACTCCATGCTGCTCACCGAGGGCTGGGACTGCCCCAGCGTGGACTGCGTTGTGGTACTGCGGCCCACCAAGGTGCGCAGCCTGTACAGTCAGATGGTAGGGCGCGGCACCCGGCTCTCCCCGGGCAAGAGCGATCTGCTTTTGCTGGATTTTTTGTGGATGACCGACAAGCACGAGCTCTGCCGCCCGGCGGATCTGGTCTGTGAGGATCGCGCCGTGGCCCGGCAGATGACCGAAAATCTGGCCCAGACCGGATGCCCGGAGGACATCGAGGAAGCAGCCGTGCAGGCCAGCGAGGACGTGGTGGCCCAGCGGGAAGAAGCACTTGCAAAACAGCTGGAAGAACAGCGCCGCAAAAAAGCCCGTCTCGTGGACCCGCTGCAGTACGAAATGAGCATTCAGGCTGAAGACCTTGCCGGATATGTGCCGGCCTTTGGCTGGGAAGCAGGCCCGCCCAGCGCGGAACAGACTGCTGCTCTTGAAAAAATGGGCATCCTGCCGGACGCTGTAGAATCTGCTGGTAAGGCTTCCCTGCTGCTGGACCGGCTGAACAAACGCCGTGCCGAAGGGCTGACCACACCCAAGCAGATCCGCGTGCTGGAACGTTACGGTTTCCAGAGCGTGGGCACGTGGAGCTTCGATGCAGCCAAACACATGATCGACCGCATTGCGGCAGGCGGCTGGCGCGGCGTGCCCAAGGGCGTGAACCCCAGAACCTATATCCCGCCTGTGGAACCGCCTGCTGAGCCGGACAGTCCTTTTAACTTTGGATGGTAATGCGAATGGAACATGAAAATGAACTCAAGGAAGCATTGGACTTCGTATCCCCGTCCGCCCTGACCTATGACGAATGGCTCATGGTGGGCATGGCACTGAAGGATGCCGGTCTGCCCGTTACCATCTGGGAACAGTGGAGCACACGCGATGCTGGCCGCTATCACAAGGGCGAGTGCGTCAAGAAATGGGAAAGCTTTCACGGCGGCGGGGCCAGCCCCGTCACCGCAAGCAGCATTTTTCAGCTGGCCTACTCCCACGGATGGAGCGGTCCCGCAGGCCACGCTCTGGACTGGAACGATGATATTTCTGCCGGCACCAGCACACAAACCGAGGGCCGTCTGGTAGACCCGCGCTGGGTGGAAGCCCACGAGCTGACTTTGCCCGCAGAGTGGCACCCCGCCGACCAGCTCAAGCGCTACCTGCAAGCCCTGTTTGAGCCGGATGAATATGTGGCCTATGTGACCGAAAGCTTTATGGCCGCCGACCGCCGCCGCCCTGCAAAAGGCAGCTGGACCCGCACCGCAGGGCAGCTCATCACCGAGCTGGATGCCTGCGGCGGCGACCTCGGCAAGGTGGTGGGCGACTGTGATCCTAAAGTAGGTGCATGGATCTGCTTCAACCCTGTGGACGGCACCGGACGCAAGGATGCCAATATTACTGCCTACCGCTACGCCCTCGTGGAGTGTGACAACATGGAACTGGGCAAGCAGCAGGCCATCATCAAGCAGCTGGAACTGCCCTGTGCGGCGCTGGTCTACTCCGGCGGCAAGAGCGTCCACGCCATCGTGAAGGTGGATGCCCCGGACTACGCCGAGTACCGCAAGCGCGTGGATTATCTCTATGCCGCCTGCCAGAAAAACGGCCTGACCATCGACCAGCAGAACCGCAACCCTTCCCGCCTTTCCCGGATGCCCGGCATCCTGCGCGGTGACAAACGGCAGGTGCTGCTGGAAACCAACATCGGCAGATCCTGCTGGGATGAATGGCGTGACTGGCTGGAAGCGGAAACAGATGATTCCCCGGATAAAGAAAATCTCGGTGATTTCTTCGATGATCTGCCGCCCCAGCAAGACCCTCTTATTGAGGGCGTTCTCCGCAAAGGCGATAAAATGCTGCTGGCTGGTCCCTCTAAGGCCGGCAAGAGCTTCGCCCTTATCGAACTGTGTGTCTGCATTGCAGAGGGCGTTCCATGGCTTGGACATTTTCCATGCGCACAAGGCAAAGTTCTCTATGTAAACCTTGAGCTGAACCGTTCTTCCTGCTTTCGCCGCTTCAAGGATATCTATACCGCACTGAACCTTCCTCCCAAACAGGTAAGAAGTATCGATATCTGGAACCTGCGCGGCGAATCCATGCCGTTGGACAAGCTGGCTCCGCGTCTTATCCGCAGAGCCAAAAAGGAAGGCTATATCGCCGTGGTCATTGACCCTATTTATAAAATTCTGACCGGTGATGAAAATAACGCCGAGCAAATGGCAAAATTCTGCAACCAGTTTGATGTGATCTGCCGCGCGCTGGACTGCGCTGTAATCTACTGCCATCACCACAGCAAAGGTGCCCAAGGCGGCAAGCGCAGCATGGACCGTGCATCCGGCTCCGGCGTGTTCGCCCGCGACCCGGATGCCATGCTGGACATGACCGAGCTGGTGCCCACCGATGCCATCCGGGAGCAGCTCCATAACAAAGCCGCCTGCCGCGTAATCAAGGCCATGTTGGACAAACGCGGTCATGCGGATGCCTACGGCTTGGATGATACCCTCAGCCGCCACCGGATGCTGACCATCGCAAAGGAAAAACTGGGCCTTGCAGATCTGCGGGCCATCGATGCCGAGGTCGCGGCTGCTGAGAAAAAGGCCAACGGCATGACCGCATGGCGCATCGAAGGCACCCTGCGCGAGTTTGCCCGCTTCGACCCTGTGAACCTCTGGTTCGACTACCCCGTGCACAAGCCGGACACCGGCCTGCTGGAGGACCTGCAGCCGGACAGCGATTTCAAAACGCTGGGCAGCCGCGGTGCATCCAAGCGCTGGGGCGATAAAGGCAAGGTGACCAAGGACAAAAAGGCCGAACTGGACACCGCCTTTGAAGCCTGCATGATGGATGGCAAGGTGACGGTCTACTCCATGGCCGAATACATGGGGCTGAAACCGGACACCGTACGCCGCCGTCTGAAAGCGGACGGCGGTTTCTGGATCGACGGCGCGGACATCGGCCGCAAGGAACCCGGCAGCGCAGGATAAATTACAGCCTGCAATATTTTGTTTTACGCATGGTACAAAAACGGTAAAATAGCGGCTATCACAAATCCGCATCCGCTTACGGATTTCGGAAAATAGCGGCTATTTTTCCGAATCCGGGACGGAAAATAGCCTATATATAATATACAAAATCCGTCCGTGTGTGATGGGGTATCCCGAAGGATGGGGCGACCACAGCCCCCATCCATTCGGGGAACCCTCCCCATCACGTTGGCGCTAAAACCTGAAAAAAAGAAAAAACGAGGTGAACCCCATGTACATGCAATTCTTTATCCCCATGCAGCCGCCCACCACCACACACAACGCAAAGCGGCTGCACGCCTACATGAAGGGCGGGCAGCCGCACGCGGTGCTCCACGACAGCCCGGAACTGAAACAGACCCGTGCCAAGCTCCACGCCCATCTGGCACCCCACGCGCCGGAAAAGCCCATCTCCGCAGGCCGTCCGGTGCGTCTGCTGGTCAAGTGGTGCTTCCCCGCCGAGGGCCGCAAAAGCGGCAGCTGGCGCACCACAAAGCCGGACACCGATAATCTGGAAAAGGCCCTCAAGGACGAAATGACCCGCCTGCACTTCTGGGCCGACGACGCTCAGGTGTGCAGCGAGATCGTAGAAAAATTCTGGTCGGACCCCTGCGGCGTGTTCGTCCGGGTGGAGGAACTGTAATGACCTACGAAGAGAAAAAGGCATGGCTCTGGCGGTACCGGACAGCCAAGCGGTTCGAGCTGCTCAAACTGGACGAGCTGGCCACGCTGCAGAACGATGCCACCCACACCACCCAGCGCTTTTCTCCTGTGCCGGGCGGCAGCGGCGACGGACAGGCTCTGCCCCGCAGTGTGGAACGCATCGACGAGGCCCGCCGGGCCGCTGAGGCGCAGTCTGCCGTGTGCGACGCCATCCGGTCCGAGATCATGGAGGTGTTCCGCCAGCTGGACGACGAGGTGGATTTTATGATCCTGTTCCGGCGGTATATCCTGCTGGAGGACTGGCCGGACATCGCGGTCATCGTCCGCATTTCCCGCAGCCAGATGTTCCAGCGCCACAGCGCGGCCATCAAAAGACTGGAGATCAAAAGTCCGGACTGAACCGGAGCGAACCGGACTTGATAATACTGTCAACCCCTGCTAAAATTTAAAATGCCGAAGCCCGCAGGAAAGACTTACTCCCTTCATCCCTGCGGGCTTTGTGCTGCCCGGCTGACACAGAGGATCACCTTTACCGACCAACAGCCTGAATGTACCAGCCGGGTTTCTTTGTTATATCCTGCCGTTCGGATCTTCCGGGCGGCTTTTTGATTTTACGGCAAGAGAGGTGGTGAGGATGACCGACAAGCAGGATCGTTTCTGTGAAGAATATATGATCGACCTGAACGCCACTCAAGCGGCCATCCGCGCCGGATACAGCCCCAAAACCGCAAGAGAACAGGCACCCCGGCTGTTAGCAAATGTTAGCATTCAAAATCGCATTGCCCAGCTGCAGGCTGAGCAGAGCCGCCGGACCGGTGTATCTGCTGATCGTGTCGTTCGAGAGCTTGCCAAGATTGCATTTGCCAACGCCAGCGACCTGATCGACCCGGAGACTGCTTCTGTCAAATTGGACGCTTCCCGGGATGATCTGGCCGCAATCCAGTCCATCAAGGTCAAGAGCTTTGGCGAGGACGGTTTGGAACACGAGGTCAAACTTGCAGATAAGCTCCGAGCACTTGACCTGTTGGGCAAGCATCTGGGCATGTACAAAGACGCATCCGAAAAAGAAAATGCCGCTGCTCAAAATAACGACATGCAGACCCTTGCTGATCTGCTGCAGCACCCTGTGCCAGACCGTGACATCAAGGACTTTGAGACATGAACATACCTGCACCTTTTTCACAAAACCAGATGCGTTTCTTCTGGAACTGCTTCGACCACTGGTTCAATGTGGCTGAGGGCGGCAAACGCGGCGGCAAGAACGTGCTTATTACTATGGCCTACTGCACCATTCTGGAAAAGCATCCCAGCAGAATACACCTCATTGCGGGCGTATCCACTGCGACGGCCAGGCTGAACATTCTGGACTGTGACGGCTTCGGCCTGAAAAACTATTTTGAGGGCCGCTGCCGTGAGGGCACCTACCAGAACCGCGACTGTCTGTACATCCAGACTGCCACCGGTGAAAAGGTGGTGCTGGTGTCCGGTGGTGGCAAAGCCGGTGACGAAAAGCTGATCAAGGGCAACACCTACGGCACCGCGTACATCACCGAAGCCAATGAATGCAGCGAAACTTTCATCAAGGAAGTATTCGACCGTACCCTGTCCAGCCCGGACAGAAAGGTATTTCACGACCTGAATCCCAAGGCGGAGGGTCACTGGTACTATGAAAATATCCTGAATCTGCACGAAAAGAAGCAGAACGAGAACCCAGAATACGGCTTCAACTATGGGCATTTCACAATTGCCGATAACATGAGCATTTCGGACGACCAGCTCCGGGCTGTGCTTGCAACCTATGACCGCAGCACGGTCTGGTATGCCCGTGATATCCTCGGTAAAAGGAAAGCTGCCGAGGGCCTTGTATACCCTTTCTTCTCCGCCGGGCAGAACACCTACCTCTTTCACGGTGATGCTTCCCACATCGACGGGCAGTTTTACGTGTCCATCGACTACGGCACGCACAACCCCTGCAGCATGGGCCTGTGGGTCATTCATGATGGCAAGGCCCTGCGCATCAAGGAAAGCTATTTTGACAGCCGTGCCGAGCGTGTGCAGCGCACGGACGAAGAGCACTATGCCGAGCTGGAACGCCTGACCAAGGGCTATTACATTCAGGCGGTGGTGGTTGACCCGTCCGCTGCTTCCTTCATCGAGACCATCCGGCGGCACGGCAAGTATCTGGTGATCCCCGCTGATAACGACGTGCTTAACGGCATCCGCTGCGTGGCATCCCTGATGCAGGCCGGGCTTGTGACCATCCACAAAAGCTGCACGGCATCCCGCCGGGAGTTCGGCCTGTACTCGTGGGATGACAAAGCCAAAGAGGACCGCGTCGTGAAGGAGAACGACCACGCCATGGACGACATCCGCTATTTCTGCTATACGATACTGGCCCCGCTGATCCGCTGGGCAGACTGGAGACGAAAATAATGTTTGATAGACTGCTTTTCTGGCTGCAGGAGAAAGCGCGGCTGCTGTTCGGTGAAAATACCACCGTCAGCGCCAGCGTGTCCTACAGCATGGAGAATGCGATCATCCTGTGGGCGCAGATGTACGATACCGGCGGGCCGTGGTGCCACGACGGCAAGAACGCCCTGCACAGCCTGAAGCTGGCCCAGAGTGTTGCATCGGAGCTGGCCCGTCTGACCACGCTGGAAATGGAGTGCCTTGTTTCCGGCAGTGCCCGCGCCGGCAGCATCAACACCATGCTGCAGCCTTTCATTGCAGATCTGCGCACCCCGGTGGAATACGGCTGTGCGCTGGGCGGCATCCTGTTCAGGCCTTTCCTCGATGCACAGGGCTGCATCCAGATCGATGCTGTGCAGGGTGACTGCTTCTGCCCTACCCGCTTTGATAGCTCTGGCCGCATGACCGGGGCTATTTTTTATGACCATCTGGTGCGCGGCAACCGCATTTATACCCGTCTGGAAGATCACGAGTTTTCCGGCAGCACGCACAGCATCACGGTCAAGGCATTCCGCTCCATGACCAGTGCAGACCTCGGCATTGAAGTCCCGCTGACCGATGTGCCGGAGTGGGCCGCGATCTCCCCGCACACCGAGTTCTCCGATGTAGACCGTCCGCTTTGGGGCTATTTCAGAGTGTCCAGCGGCAATTCCACTGATCGGCACTCCCCGCTGGGTGTGAGCGTCTATGCCGCTGCTGTTGACACCATCCATGATGCCGATGAACAGTATGGGCGGCTGCTGTGGGAGTATGACGGCGGGCAGCTGGCCCTTGACGTTGACCAGACCGCCCTGCGGCCCGACATCAACGGCGAGAGCGTTATGCCGCAGCGTGAGCAACGCCTTTACCGCAACTGGTTGAACGGCAGCTCCGGGGCCAATGGCCGGAACCTTTACGAGGTGTTTGCCCCTGCCCTGCGCGATGAAAGTTATCGGCATGGTATGGACACCATGCTCAAGCGGGTGGAGTTCCAGTGCGGCCTTGCCTACGGCACCCTGTCCGACCCGCAGAACGTGGACAAGACCGCCGAGGAGATCAGAAGCAGCAAGCAGCGCAGCTACACTACCGTCAAGGATCTGCAGCGGGCGCTGGGCAATGCGCTGACCGATCTGGTATACTCCATCAGCAAGCTGCTGGATGCCCAGTGGAACAGCGGCGCAGCCGTTTCCCCGCCGGGCGACTGCAACGTGACCTTTGACTTTGACGACAGTATCATCTCTGACCCCAAGGAGCGCAAACAGATGCATTGGGGCTACGTTACCGCAGGCAAGTTCCCGTTCTGGCGGTATCTGGTGGAGTTTGAGGGCTACAGCGAGGACGATGCCAAGGCCATTGCCGCCGAAGCGGATGCCGAGAACCGCAGCCCTGAAGCCCTCACCTTCGGGGGTGCCTGATGCTGCCGCCGTCTTACCTCGACCAGATGCCGGATGCCTTTGTGCAGCTCTGGCAGCAGGTCGAAGAGCAGATCCTGCAGGACGTGGCCCGGCGCATCGGCAAGATGGACAAAGTGACCGCTACTGCTAACTGGCAGCTGTGGCGCTACCAGCAAACCGAGGCGCTGCGCAACGACGTGGTGAAGCTGCTGGCGAAGTACACCGGCAAGAGCGAAACGGCCATCCGAAAGCTGCTTTTGCAGGCCGCGACCGAAGCCATGGAGCGGGAGAATGCGATCTATTACCACTACGACATGGAGCCGACCCCTTTTGAAGAGAATGCCGCCCTGAACAACCTGCTGGATGCCGGGGCACGGCAGACCTGCGGCACATGGCAGAATCTGACCGCCACCACGGCAAACACCGTCACAGGGGCCTTTGAGCGCACGCTAGACGCTGCATGGCTCAAGGTGAGCACCGGTGCCTTCGACTACAAAACCGCCGTCAAACAGGCTGTGGACAGCCTTGCAGACGACATGCCCATGGTCACATACCCCAGCGGGCATAAGGACAGCATCGAGGTGGCCGCCCGCCGTGCCGTGCTCACCGGTGTGAACCAGACGACTGGCAAGTTGCAGGTGGCCCGCATGGACGAAATGGGCTGCGAATTTGTGGAGACGACCGCCCACGGCGGTGCCCGTCCTTCTCATGCAGAGTGGCAGGGCAGGCGCTTTCACCGAGGCGGTGCGGTGGATTACAAAGGCAGGCACTACCCGGACTTTGAAGCCGCCACCGGCTACGGCACCGGCGCAGGCCTTTGCGGCTGGAACTGCCGCCACACCTTTTTTGCGGTGTTCCCGGAGCTGGGCGACCCGCCCCAATGGACGCAGGCGCAGCTGCGGGAGCTGAACGCCCGGAACATCGAGTGGAACGGCAAAAAGTACACCGCCTACGAGATATCCCAGATGCAGCGTGCCCGGGAGCGGAACGTCCGCCGCTGGAAAAAGCGGTATCTGGCCGAGGATGCTGCCGGGCTGGACACCACCGACAGCGCTGTGCGCCTGAAAGCGGCCCGCCAGAGCCTTGCAGAGTTTGCACAAGCCACGGGTGGCCGTGTGGACAGCGCCCGTGTCAGCGTGCCGAAGTTCGGCAGGAGCGAGGGCAGCAGGGCAAGCGCACAGGCGCGGAAGGTATCCTCTACATACAGCAGCTTGAACACAAAGGCAAAACCTGTTACAATGCAGTCAATCGCAAATGTTAAGGCGTTCAGCTGTGACACACTGGATGCCGCCGGGCAGCAACAGCTGAAAAACGCCCACAAGCGCCTTCTCATGGTCGCTTCAAAGCAGCCGGAAAATGTTGAAGTGGGCAGGGTGTTCGACATCAAGATGAAGCCGCTGACGAAGGATATCATCGGCTTGCCGGATGGTCATTCTGTTCAGCTACCAAACCCGGATGTACCCTATATTGCGATTCATACCCATCCTGCATGCGGTAGCTTTTCAAATGGTGATCTGCGGCAATTTACGCGAAACGCAAATTTGAAGTTGCTTACTGCTCTTGGGCATGATGGGCATATTTACGCAATCGAAAAGACTTCTACTTTTCAAGAAAGCTCCGCGAAACAGGCCATTCGGAAAATGGATTGCGCAATTGATGAATTGCTCAAGTCCACGCTGACGGATGAACAGGTTCTTGAAAAGGCAGAAGGGGTTATTTCGGACTGCATAAAGGAGTTGCAGAAAAATGGTGCCAAATTCTACGAATAAACCTTCTTACACAGAACAGGAAGTCAGGGAAATGCAGCAGGTTCTTCTGGAAACTCCTATAGACCCGGCATATGACGATATTTGCAACTCATTTTACGATGGGTGGGACAGAACTGTACACCGTCAGATGTATGCTCGTGACTGCTACAGTATTTTGAAAGAACTTGGAAAGCTCCCGCCCGGCATCGAATAACCTTAACCACCATCCACCCGGACGGTGGTTTTCTTTTGCCCATTTTTACAGAAAGGAACGAACCATGAAAAAGATTCTTCTCGCCCTTGCGCTGGCCGCATCCATTCTGCTGTGTGGCTGTTCCAGCGAAGCCGAAAAGGCCAACTACAACATCTCCAAGCAGGCAGATTACTTCGAGAGTGAGCGCAAGATCACCGTCTACAACGCCCGCACCGACAAGGTGATCATGGAAGCCGAGGGCTACATGTCCATCTCCAACAACTCAAACAATGAGCTTGTCTGCACGGTGAAGGTCGGCCCGGATTCCTACCGCAAGAACTACATCTATCTGAACGACTACACCATGTATGTGGTGGAGGACATCACCGGCACCCATACCGACCCCTACCACTACAAGCTCTATTTCCACACGGACGTACTGCCGAGCGTAGAGGTCAAGCCGTAAAAGTCATTCACGGAAATTCCCCATTTTAACCACTATGTGCCCAGAAAAAGGCTTCATAGTGGTTTTTTCATGCCGTTTTAGCTCATGTTGGCAGAGCACCGGACATTTAATCCGGGGGTGGCGGGTTCAACTCCCGCAAGCGGCACCACAGCGGAAGGCGGCGCGTACCCCGTCTTGTCCCGTGCGGAATGAGAACCGCGATACAAAACAGCAGGGACTTATCCACCCAACAGACAAAAGAAAGGAGCACATCGCAAGTGAAACGCGAAGATGTGAGCAAGATCATTCCGGGTATCACCTCGGACCAGCTGGACAGCATCATGAACCTGCATGGCGCGGATATCACGGCCAAGGTGAACGAGATCACCACCCTCAAGGCCGAGAAAACCACCCTGACCGAACAGCTGTCCACTGCAAACAGCAAACTGGAAGGCTACGACCCTGAGTGGAAGGCCAAGGCCGAGCAGGCCAAGGCCGATGCTGCGGCTCAGATCGCTGCCCTCGAAAAGGGCTACGCTCTGGAACGCAAGGCATCCGGCCTGAAATTTTCCAGCGAGAGTGCCCGCAAGGCATTTCTGACAGATGCCAAGTCCCAGAATTTTGCCATGAAGGACGGCGAGATTCTGGGCTTTGATGATTATGTCAAGGCTTTCAAAGAGAGTGATCCCAGTGCTATCCTGCCGGACGGCGGCATGGCACGTTTTTCCGCATCGGCGACCGGCGCACCCGGCCAGCCCGCAAACACACATGAGGCCGCAAATGCTGCATTCCGCGCAGCGTTCGGCCAGAAAGGTTGATTCTTATGGCTATTGATGCAATCGCTCGCAATAAGGCTGAGGCCCTGATCCGGGAGCAGCTGGTGAACACCATCCAGCAGGACGTGCCCAAAAGCTCCACCGTCATGCAGCTGGGCACCCGCCTTGCCAATATGACCTCTAACCAGACCAAGATCCCCGTGCTGTCCATGCTGCCGCTGGCTTACTGGGTCAACGGTGACACCGGCATGAAAAAGACCAGCAAGCAGGAATGGGACAATGTCTATATGACCGCCGCAGAGCTGGCCGTCATTGTGCCCGTGCCCGAAGCTGTGCTGGCAGATTCCAGCTTTGACATCATGGGCGAGGTACAGCCCCGCGTCCGGGAAGCCATGGGCGCAAAAATCGACAACGCCATCCTGTTCGGCGGCGAGCGCCCCACCGAGTGGACGACCGATGTTCTGACCCTTGCGGCCAAGAACAAAGTCACCGGCCCCATCGACTACGCAAAGCTGCTGGGCAAGGACGGTCTGTTCTCCAAGGTTGAGGCTGGCGGCTTTGGTGTGGATGCCGTGGTCGGCGATCTGACCGCAAAGGCAGAACTGCGCGGCCTTGTGGATACCACGGGCCGTCCTCTGTTCCGTTCCGATATGCAGGGTGCAACCACCTACGCGCTGGACGGTGCCCCGATGTACTTCCCGGAGAACGGCGGCTTTGATGCTTCTAAGGCCCAGCTGATCGCAGGCAACTTCAAGAAGCTGGTGTACTCCATCCGTCAGGATGTCACCGTGAAGCTGCTGGATCAGGGCGTTATTCAGGATCCTTCCACCAAGGAGATCGTTTACAACCTCGCCCAGCAGGATATGGTGGCCCTGCGTGTGGTCATGCGCATGGGCTGGGCACTGCCGAACCCTGCAACCCGCCTGAATGCCGACCGCTCCAAGGTTCCGTTCGCGTTCCTGACCGCCGCTGCCGTCGCAGCATAAGGAGGTCCCATGCTCTACTGCACCTATGACCAGTATGCGGCGGCGGGCGGCACGGTGCCGGAAGCGGCCTTCGGGGTGCTGTGCAGCCGGGCTTCCCGCATGATCGATGCCGCCACCTTTGGCCGGGCGGAGAACCATGCCGCCGGGTGTGAGGCCTGCCGGGCAGCGCTGGCAGATGCCTGCACGCAGATCATCGGACTGTTGGCCGCTGCGTCTGCGGTGAGCGCTGTGCCGGGCGCTGCCAGCGTCTCCAACGACGGCTACAGCGTCACCTTTGGCAGCAATGCCAGTATGACCGCAGCCACCCGGCAGGAAGCCTATGAAATCATCCGCACGGCCCTCGGTGCTGACCCGCACGGCCTGCTGTACAGGGGGTGCTTCTGATGCAGACTGCTGTCACCGTGGTCAACCTTATCCGCGACATCGCCACCGAGACCGACACCCCGGAGTGCTGGGTGTTCCCCGGCTGCAGCTGGCGGGAATGCCGCTCCACGTCCGGCTCCGGCACTGCCAAGGACCCGGAGCGCACTACGCACATCCGCATTCCGGCCAGCGTGTGCACCATGGGCTATCTGCCCTACGCTCAATGGGCGGCTCTGCCTGCTGCCGAAAAGGCCAAACACTGGACCCTGAAACGCGGCTGGAAGCTGGTGCAGGGCGCTGTGCGCACCCTGACCGCCGAAGAGTACGCACACCTCGAAAAAACGCACCTGTGCTGCACCGTGTCGGCTATCTCGGACGACCGGGAACCGCTGCTGCCGCACTGGCATGTGGAAGGGAGCTGAGAATGTGAGTGAAATCATCCCCTTTGGCCCCGCTGCCCCGTCGGCGAAACCGAAGTTTGACCCGCCTGACGGTTTCCGATATAAGACGGACGGCATCCAGATGCAGATGTCGTGGCGGCCGGACTTCGGCGCGGAGAAAACCGCCGCTCTGCAGAAGGCGCAGTATGTCCTTGCACAGGAAGCTGCCAAGCGGATCGACAGCTATGTGCCGTTCGATACCGGCACCCTGAAGAACAGCGTCAATCTTGCCAGCAAGTACGACGAGGGCTTGCTGGTCTATGACACGCCCTACGCCCGCAGGCAGTATTACCTGCACGAACAGGGCACTTGCCTGCATGGTGAGACCGGCCTGCGCGGCTCTTACTGGGGTCAGCGGGCACTGGCAGATATCGGTGAGCACCTTGCTCTTTACGGCGCGCGTGCCGTCACGACATTCTGGGGAGGGATGGGAAACTTATGAGCGAGACCGTAAAACCCACCATTGCCGCCCTGCGGGCGTGGCTCAAGACCTGCCCGCTCATCGCCGAGGAACAGGAAGCCACCGGCGCGGCCTTCCGCATTGCCGGACTGGACGAAGAGGCCACCGCCTTTTCCATCGAGGACAGCCCCGGCGACCCGGTGCTCACCAAGTATCTCTCCGGGCGGGACATGGCAAAGAATTACCTGTTCCTCTCCCGGCGGGAGTACGGCGAGGCGGACGTTCTGGCCATCCAGAACAGCGGCTTTTTTGAGCAGCTGACCGACTGGGTGCTGGCGCAGAATGACTGCGGCCATCTGCCCGATCTCTCGGAATGCGGCAGGGACAAACAATCCCTCAGCGTGTCCGTCACCTCCACCGGCTACATCGTCACCAGCAGCGCGGGCAGCTGCCGGATGCAGATGCAGCTGCGCCTGACCTACTACATGCCCAAATGAAAGGAGTTTTGATATGACTGTTTCTGAAACTCTGGCTAAGCTCAAGACCGATAAGGGTATCGAGCCGAAAGCCGACTACACCGGCGTAGAGCGCGCCGATGACTTTATTTTTGCCATTCAGACCAGCGCCGAGCAGAACAAGGTCGGTGACTGGATCGTATGTGCAGAGCGAGTCAAGGAGCACTCCGGTGCTCTGAACGCCACCACCGAGGACAACTCGTATATCCGCGCCGGCACTGTGACCGAGAAGGGCGAGGTTCAGCGCACCTTTGCCCTGAACGGCAACCGTTGCGTGGGTGACGCTGCGCAGGATTTCCTGCTGAGCCACAAGGTCAAGTTCGGTTCCGGCCAGAGCGTGATCTTCCCCTACGTCTACTTCAGTGTCAAGACCGGCAAGGGCGAAAAGGGCCAGGCATCCTTCATCGTCACCAGCGATACCAGCGGTGCCGCCGGTGCCGCTGCAGGTTTTGCCTGCGACGTAAAGGGCATTGGCACCCCGCCGGAGTACGATTACCTGACCGACCCCGACATGCAGACGCAGGCAGCTCCCGGCAAGGCTGTCAAGGCCTGATATCCGCTTTCCCGTTCCGCCCCGGAACGGGATTTTTCATGCCGTGAAACAGGTTTCTCCGGGGCAGTACCGGGGCACGGCGCAACGAAAGGAGCCAGAAAATGGTTATTTGTGGACAGGAATTTGAGTTTTCCATTCTGAACGCCAACGATATGGACCGCTTTGAAGATGCCAACGAGCAGATGCAGCAGGCCGGCAGGGCCGAAACTGAGCGCTTCAACCACGGCGGTGTGCGTCTGGGTGATTATATGCGTGCACAGGCAAGGATCGTCATGCACTGCATCGACGAGATCCTCGGTGCAGGCGCATCCGACCGCCTGGATCTGGACGAGAACAACGCAGCGCCTATCTACGATGTGCTGGATGCCATCAACGAGGCCTGCAAGGCTGAAAAACAACACTACGCCGACCGTATCCCGAAGCCGCAGCCCATGAACCGCGCCCAGCGCCGGGCCGAGAAGAAAGCACGGCAGCGCACCCAGACGGCAGGCCACATCGTCAGTCAGCAGCCTGTGAGCTTCCCCGCACAGCCGCCTGCCGCTCAGATGGTGGAGCGTGTGGACAAAGCTGCCCGCCGCAAGGCTCTGTTGGCCGAACTGGCTGCTCTGGAAAATGACTGACCTGCTGACGGATGCCCTGCCTACCACGTGGGAAGGCAGACGCATCGACCCGGATTTCCGGCATATGGTCTGGCTGCTGAATACCTACCGCCGGGCAGAAACTGACGAAGAAAAGGTCCAGTTGATGCACGACGCAGCGGAACGTTTTTTTGCAGATTCAATTCCAGACCCACAGCTGCCGGATGCTTTTGCGTCCCTGATGCGCTTTTTCCGCGGTTGTGCGGACGACGCTCCCGGTGGAGAGCCGCCGGAGGCCGATGCCGGTGCCGGTGAGATCACGCTGGACTACCACTGCGATGCAGCCTATGTTCTTGGCGCATTCCAGCAGGCCTACGGCATCGATCTGACCATTGACAAGGTGCACTGGTGGCGTTTTATGGCGCTGATGCAGGCACTGCCTCAGGAGACCGCGCTGTCGCAGATCCTGCAGATCCGCACCACGGATACCAGCGAGATGGACCCATCCACCCGACAGCGATACGAAGCGGCAAAGGAGCGGTACGCCCTGCCGCCGGAGCTGAAAGGAGGTGCGCGCGATGTTACCCCGCAGCAGCATGATGCCGCATTCCTCGCGCGATTCCGCTGAGAACAGTACCCGCGTGCCGGTGCGCTGCCCGTATTGCAGCAAGCCGCTGCCTGCCTGGGCAGAAGCTTCCTCCAGCGCTCACGGTGTGTGGGTCAAATGCAAGAACCCGGCCTGCCGCCGGGAAGTAGAGATCAAGTTATAACAGCCTGTGCCCTTGTGCCCGCGCTCTGAATGAGAGGTGGACACATGGCAGATTTCAGCATCACCGGCGAAGTAAGGCTCAACAGTGACCCGGCGGAAAAGAGCACCAGCAAATGGACCGTTGCCGCCGGAAACATGATTGCTGACTTTGCGAAGAAAGCTTCGGCGGAACTGGGCAAAGTTGTCAAAAGCGGCATTGACTACAATGCCAGCATGGAAAGCTACCTGACCAATTTCAAGGTCATGCTGGGCAACGAAGAGCTTGCGGCCGAAAAGCTTTCCGAGCTGCGTAAGATGGCAGCGTCCACGCCCTTTGCTCTGTCCGACCTGACCGAGGGCACACAGACCCTGCTGCAGTTCGGCATTGCTGCAGACGACACCACCGGCGTGCTGAAACAGCTTGGCGACATCTCCCTCGGCAACGCGGACAAACTGCAGACGCTGGTACGCGCCTACGGCAAGATGTCCAGCGCAAAGAAGGTCACGCTGGAAAACGTCAACATGATGATCGATGCGGGCTTTAACCCGCTGAACCAGATTTGCGAAGCCACCGGCGAGAGCATGTCCGACTTGTACAAGCGCATCTCGGACGGCAAGGTCAGTTTCAGCGAGCTGCAGGCCGCCGTTTCTGCCGCCACCAGCGAGGGCGGGCAGTTCTACAACGGCATGTTGGAAGCAAGCCAGACCTTCAGCGGGCGCATGTCCACCCTGAAGGATAATGTCAGCGCCCTGACAGGTGAGCTGACCAGCGGCCTGTTTGCGGCTCTGGGAGAGCTGGTGGTCAAGCTCAACGAGGTGGTGACATCCTTCCTTGACAGCGACGAGAAAATGGCGCAGCTCAAGGACACCATCGGCATTGCCGCGTCGGTGGTCGCCGCTGCGGGCGCGGCATTCCTCACGTATAAGGGCTACGTGGCTCTTGCCACCGCCGCCGAGATCGCACACACCGCCTACACCACGGCCATGACCGCCGCCCATGCAGCCGCAGAAGCCGGGACCACCGGTCTGGCACTGGCGCAGGTGGCTTTGAATGCGGTGATCTCCGCAAACCCGGTCGGGCTGTTTGTTGCTGCACTGGCTGCTCTGGCAACGGGCCTTGTGACGGCCTATCAGACCAGCGAGACCTTCCGCAATGCGGTCAACTCTGCATTTACGGCTGTCGAAAAGATAGCACAGAATGCCATCGGTACGGTGGTGGACTGGCTCAATGAGCTGGTCGCCAAAATCAGAGGCGCGGCTGCGGCACTGGCGAACCTGAAAAACGGTGTCGGTGCGGCACAGGAAGCCTATGATGCAGCCTACAACGGCTATATGGACGACTATAACCAGTCCAAGCGCGATAAAGCTGCTGCTAAGCGCAAGGCCCTCCACGATGAACGTGTGAAGCAGGCGCAGGAGGAAAAGGCCGCGGCCGAAGCTGCTGCAGCCGCATCCACGAACGCAACCGGCATCATCACAAACAATGCGGGTAAGGCCGCAAAGGCCACCAAGCAGGCCACTGCCACGGTGGTCAAATCCATCTCGGACACCACGACCACCGTAAAGGACGGCGTGACCCGGACGGTGGAAACGGTCAATGAGACCTTGTCCAACGGCAAAAAGCAGCAGAAACAGACCATCACCGAGACTTCCCGGCAGATGGTGGGTGGTGTGCTGAAGGATGTCAAGACCGTTACCGAGATCGCAGCCGACGGCAGCCGGACCGTCAAGCAGACCATGGAGGACGTAAAGGCATCCGTACAGACCACGGTCAAGGACACCCAGACCAGCATCGTGGACGGTGCACAGGTCACGGTGGAAAAGACCACCGAGACCCTGACTGATGGCAGCGAGCGGGTGTCCACCGTGACTACCCGCACCGGCACCGAGGTCATCGAGGGCGTAGAGCGCACCGTCAAGACCGTGACCACCAAGACCGCCGACGGTGTGGAGACCACGGTCAAGACCATTGAGGATGCCGGTCCGCAGTATGCCAGTGCCGGAGAGCTGTTGACCACTCAGCTGCGCACCAAGCTGGAAGATGGCTGGAAGGACATCAAGAAGGACATCCAGACCGACGCTGTCGGTGCCATCAAGACCCTTGCCAACGCGCTAAAAAACGGCAATCTGGAACAGCTGGGCTTCTGGGCAGCTTCCTACTTCTGGCAGGCGTGCACAGATAAACAGAGGGAGCAGATCACGGCCATTGCGCAAGGTGCGCTGGACCAGCTCGGCAATGCGTTGTCCGGCGTTGGCAACAAGCTGGCAGCTCTTGCATCCAGTCTGGTTGCAAAGTTCGTGCCCGCTGCAACGACGGCCACCGGTGCGCAGGAGGGGCTTAACGTTGCCATGGATGCCAACCCCATCCTGCTGGTGATTTCTCTGATCGGCATGTTGGTGGGCGCACTGCTCAACTTTGCCAGCACAAACAAAAACGTCGCAAACGGCATGAACGATGTATGGTCGGGCGTGGCCGATTTCATGTCTTACATTTTTGAGGGCCTGATGTACGTCCTTGGCTTGTTTGTGGAGCAGTTTGTCATCGAGATCAATACTCTGATCGGTGCCTACAATCTCGTCGCACAGCTTTGGGGCGGCCACATCGACTATGTGTCCAACCCCGCATGGGACTATGCCAAGAAGATCCAGAAGGAGCGTGAGGACCGCAAGAACGCCCGCCTCGCCAAGCAGGAGCAGGCCGAGCTGGATGCAGAGTATGCCCGTCAGTCCGGCGATGCCGAGAAAAAGCAGCTGGATGCCGAGTACGCTAAAAAGGCTGCCGAACTTGCCCGGGCGAAGCTTACCGAGGATGACCCCGGTATGCTGGATGCCGAAAAGGCCGTGGCTGCTGCGGACTATAAAAAATCCGTTGCCGACCTCGAAAAGAAACTGCTGGATGCCGAGTACAAGAAGCAGTCAGCGCAGATCGGCAAAAAGACTGCTGCCGATGCAACCGCGCTGGCGGATCTGGAAAAGCAGCTTGTCGAGGCCGAGAACACCCTGCGGATGGGCGACCTTGAGCGGGAACTGCTGCAGCTGGACTACGAAAAGACCCTCCGAGACCTGGAAGAAAAATACAAGCCCGGCACCCCCGCCGAGCCGGAGAAGCCTGATGCCTCGACGGACCCCGGCACCCCCGGGACTACGCCGGATAAGGATAATACCGATGCCATCCGGGACAACACCGAGGCCCTGCTGGCCGCAAACAGCAAGCTGGCCGAGATGGTGCGGCAGGCAGACAGTCTGGTGCTGTCGGACAACATGGCCATCTCTCGCAGTGTGGCCGCTTCCGGCACGGCAAAGGTGGCCGCAGCCGCCAACCAGTACCACCGGGAGGGCGACACCAACATCACCCAGAACATTTACAGCAAGGCCCAGACGGCGGCAGACCTCCAGCGGGAAGCACGCTGGGAAGCCGACCGGGCCAAGGCCCAGAAACGATGAAAGGAGGGCTCTGAATGCCATTTCGCAAAGACCATTTGCGGCTCGTGACGGATGCCGGGGCCGCTCTCGACATCGGGTGGGACTACGGCACGCCCTACTCCCTCGATCCCATCAATGGTGTGAACGTAGATCTGCAGACCGCACAGGGCGTGAACCAGATCGGCAACACGGTGGAGAAACAGAGCGTGGCCGGGGTGAGCCGTGAACTCATCATCCACTGCCACAGCCCCCACGGCGATGCGGATGCCGCCCTGCTGCTGGAAAAACTCCCCTACTTCACCAGCGGCACCATGTACTTTGAGGACAAGTATTTCTGCCGCTTTGTGCTTTCCAAGACCCCCTACACAAAGAGCATCCACCCATACCCGGTCCTTGACATGATGTTCTTCTGCCCGAAGCCCTTCTGGTACGATCTGACCGCTCAGAGCTTCTGCATCAACGGCTTTGTGCCCAGCTTCAGGCTGCCGGTCAACTACTCCAAGCCCCACCGGTTCGGCGTGCGCACCTCGTTTGGCTGGCAGAACGCGGTCAACCCCGGGGCGCTGGCTGTACCCTTCACGGCCACCCTCAAAAGTGACGGTGCGGTGGTCAACCCCTGCGTGCTGAACATCATCACGGGCCAGAGCATCCGCATCCTGACCACCCTGACCCCGGGGCAGGTCATCGAGATCTACCGCACCACCACCGACAAGCTGGCCGTCAAGCGGACAGAGGACGGCACGGAGGAGAACATCTTCTCCCTGCTGGACGAGGACAGCGACCTGCTGGAGCTGGCTCCCGGAGACAACCTGCTCAAGGCCACCGCCGACAGCGGCGAGACCCTCCTGCAGGTCACGGTGCAATTTTATCCCATGGTTTCAGGCATTCTGCCGGAGGTGATTGCATGACGCTGGATGTTTTGGATGAGACGACCCTTGCCCGGCTGGGCCGGGTGGAGGTCTGGGTGAGCCTTTACTGGGACGAGCCCTACAACACCGAGGGTGAGTTCACCCTCGAAGTCAGACCCACCGAAGAGAACCTGTCCCTGCTGCGGGAGGGCCGCTGGCTGCGCCGCAGTGACAGCGACGTGCCCATGCGCATCTGCCACCGGAGCAACGAGAACGCCGACAGCAATCTGGTGGTCACCGGCTTCCCGGGAACGTGGATTTTCACCAAGCGGGCCTGCACCGTCATCGTGAAGAGCGAGAACGCGGAGCAGGCCATGCGCAGGCTGGTCAATTCCATGGAGCCGTGGCCCAAGCTGGAGCTTGGAGAGCTGGTGGGCTTTGACACCACCTACACCGCACAGACCTCCGGCGGCAGCATCATGGACTACCTGATGACCATCGGCGCGGCCTGCGACCTAGGCTTCCGGGTACGGCTGGCAGGCAAGAACGCAGATAAGAAGCTGCTGTTCGAGGTCTACCGGCCCACCGCTGACCCCAACAACCGCTTTTCCACCAAGTGGGGCAACCTGACCGGGGCCAGTTGGGCCTTTGGGGACAGCGACTATGCCAACGTTGCCGTTGTTCAGGGGGCCGGTGAGGGCGATGCCCGGGCCACCGTGACCGTGGGCCTGACGGATGCCACCGGAGCCGACCGGCGGGAGCTCTATGTGGATGCTCGGGACGTGCAGCCGGACGAGGAAAAGGGCGAGAGCAACAAGAGCGAAGCCTACCTCGAGCGGCTCATGGCCCGGGGCACCAACAAGCTGCTGGAACAGCTGCGCACCGGCTCCATTGAGCTGACCATCGATGCCGAGGGGCTTTCCCCCGGCGACGTGGCCTTCTGCACCATCCCGGAGCTGGGCTACAAGGCCACCGTCCGGGTGGCCGATGTCATCACCCAAAGCCAGAGCGACAGCACCACCCGCACCGCGCGGCTGGGCACACCGGTCTGGCGCAAGCTGTAAGGAGATGATCTTTTGAGCAAAATCGTTTTATACCCCGCCGACGGCTACGACTTCGATGCCGCAGACGTGGCGGCCTACCTTGCGGGCCTCACCAGCGGTGTGTTCAGCTCCGCTGAGGACTTCCCGGTGACAGCCGCAGACGGGCTGAAGGTCACCGTGGGCGCGGGCCGTGGCTGGGTGCACCCCAGCCGTTTCACCGGCTACTCCATCACAAAGCGGGAGGCCGATACCCTGACCCTGCCGCTGGCCGACCCGTCTCTCCCCCGCATCGACCGCATCGTCATGCGCTATGATGCCGGTGCCAGAGCCGCCAGCCTGCAGGTGCTGCAGGGCACGGCATCCAGCACACCCACGGCCCCGGCCATCTCCCGCACTGAGCTGATCTACGACCTCTGCCTTGCCGAGATCACCCGCCCGGCAGGCTCCACCGCCGTCACCACCGGCCAGATCACCGACACACGGCTGGACGAGAAGCTCTGCGGCATCGTGCGGGACGGCGTGACCCACATCCCGACGGCGGAACTTCTGGCCGCAGCAAAGGCGCGGATCGCGGAACTGGAAGAGACTGCATCGGACAGCAGCCGCAAGGCAGCTGCCTGTATGGAGGAGGCTGCTGCAGCTGCCAAAGCCGCTGCCGACGATCGAGCCGCCGCCGGGACCCATGCTGGCAATGCCGAGCAGGCTCTGCGTGACACCACACAGGCCCGCGATGACGCGCTGCAGGACATCAACGCTGCCTGCACTGAGGCTCTGGACAGCGTCAGCAAGGCAACCGCGCCCGCACAAGAGGCCGCTGCCGAGGCCGGCAGGAAAGCGACAGAGGCCGCAGACGCTGCAACAGCTGCTGCGCAAGACAAGACGGCGGCAGACACAAGCGCCGAAGAGGCCGCTCGAAGCCAGAGCGCAGCAGCTAAAAGCGCCGAGGAGGCCAAAAAAGCTGCTGGTGAGGCTAAAGCCTACGTCTCCACTGACCCTACCCTGTCCACCGAGGGTGCGCCTGCCGATGCAAAGGCCACCGGTGACGCGCTGGAGAAAAAGGCCTATAAGACACACACCCACGATCTGAGCGCGCTTATCAACGCGCTGAGCGCGGGTACCAGCACCCCGCAGGATGCAGATTACTATGTATCCCAGTATGCCGGCGGCGGAAGCACAACGACCACCTACCACCGTCGGCCCATGAGTGCGCTGTGGACCTACATCAAGAGCAAGGCAGACTCTGTGTTTGCGGCCAAGAGCCACACCCACAATTATGCCGGTTCCGGCAGCGCTGGCGGGTCGGCCAACAGCGCCGTCAAGCTGGATACCGCAACAGCGGGCAGCGCGACGAAACCGGTATACATCAGCGGCGGCAAGCCGGTGGCCTGCACTCACTCGCTGGGCACAGATGTACCGGCCAACGCCGTTTTTACTGACCACACTTACGCCAACATGACCGCCGCTACTGCCAGCGCGGCTGGCAAAGCGGGCCTTGTGCCTGCACCCGCAGCCGGTGCACAGGGTAAATTTTTGCGCGGGGATGGGACGTGGCAGGCCATTGCGGCCAGCGGCCTGTCTGCATACCCGGTGGGCAGCATTTACCAGAGCACCAACCCCACCAGCCCTGCCGCCCTGTTTGGCGGCACATGGGAGCAGATCGCATCGGAGCGCGTGCTGATGGGTGCCAGCAGCAGCCACAAAGCGGGCACCACCGTGAAGGCCGGACTGCCGAACATCACGGGTACGGCCAATGGCGGCGTGTTGTCCATGGTCACTCCAAGTAGTGATGGGGCTTTTGGGGGTAAATACTATGACACTAGTACCAGGCACGGCGGTGGAGACAGGGGTGATTGGTTTAGCACTTATAACCGCACTTTTGACGCTTCCAAATCGAACCCGATCTACGGTGCAAGCAATACCGTGCAACCCGCCGCCTACTATGTTTACATCTGGCACCGCGTGGCATGAGAAAAGAGGTTTTGAACCATGATCCCTGTGACATTTGACACTGTGGCAACATTGCAGTTTGGCAGTGAGGGTCACCCGACCAGTCTGCACTTTGCCATCCCGGAAGAGTGGAAAACCTGCAAAATCAGACTCCACCTGCGGCGCAGCGACGGTAGCTTTGTGCCCCCGATGCAGCTGGACGAAAATGGGTGCGTAAAAGTAGACCGCCGTGACTCCGGAAAGACCGGCGGACAGTGGATGCTGTCGGCTGAAAGTCCTGACGGAAAAGTATCTTACTCGCGAATCGGCAAATATGTGACCCCCATGGAGGTGACACAATGAAGATCCTTGACGAGACCGGCGCGGTCGTGGAAAACCCCGACCTGACGCTGGGCTACCTGACCGACGACACCGAAGAGATCACTCACCCCGCCGTAGAGGGCGTGGAGGAGCAGTGGCACTGGGAGACCGTGACCGAGTATCCGAACGGTGGCAGGGATGTGCAGAAGATCGTTGACCGTCCCGGCATTCAGGCACAGGAGGAATGGGTGGAACAGGTGCCCATTCAGCGGTACATCCGCTATACCGCCGAAGAGCTGGCCGCGCAGGAAGAAGCGCGCAAGAAGGCCGAAGCCCGGGAGAAGCTGCCGGAAACGGTGGCGGCACTGCAGGCCGCTCTGGCCGATGCTGACGCGCTGAACCTTGACCAGGACTACCGCCTGACTCTTTTGGAGCTGGGCGTGACCGATGATGAAACAACCGCATGAACAGAAAGGAAGGACCCTTATGGCACTTTATAACACCTGCAAACGCATGATCGAGCGCGGCCAGATCGATGGTATGGCAAAGAAGCTGGATATCTTCTACGCCGCCAACAAGCTGACCGATGAACAGTACGCAGAACTGACCGAGATGCTGACCGAAAAGGCTAGCGCATAACCGGGCCAGAAAAGGACGTGATACATATGGCAATCAAACAGTACAGCCTGGAAACGGACGGTGCAAAGCAGCTGGCACCCGGTTTCCGCGTGCGGGAGTTCTGCTGCCGCGACGGCACCGACACCATCCTCATTGACGAGGGCCTTGTGGTGGTGCTGCAGTGCATCCGGGAGCACTTCGGCAAGCCGGTGACCATCACCAGCGGCTACCGCACCGCCAGCCACAACGCAAAGGTGGGCGGCTCTAAATCCAGCCAGCACCTGCTGGGCCGGGCCGCTGACATTCAGGTGCAGGACACCGACCCGCTGGCCGTTGCCGCCTACGCTGAAAGCCTGATGCCCGGCTGGGGCGGCGTGGGCCGCTATCCGGTCAAGGCAGGCCGTGCAAAGGGCTGGGTGCACGTGGACACCCGCCCGAACAAAAGCCGGTGGACACTGTGAGGAGGTGGCGCATGAAAGATTATTTTTGCATGGCAATCGGCGCGATCGGCGGCGTGATTGCCGGTCTTTTTGGCGGCTGGGATGCCGCCCTGCAAACGCTGGTGATTTTTATGGCCATCGACTACATCACCGGCCTGATCGTGGCCGGTGTATTCCATGCAAGTCCCAAGACCAAAAGCGGCACGCTGGAAAGCCGCGCAGGCTGGAAGGGCCTGTGCCGCAAGGGCGAAACGCTGCTGATCGTGCTGGTGGCCTGCAGGCTGGATGCCGTGATAGGTTCCACCCTTGTGCGGGATGCCGTTGTAATCGGCTTTATCTGTAACGAGACCATTTCCATCATTGAAAACGCGGGCTTGATGGGACTGCCGATCCCGGCAGCGATCACCAAGGCTGTGGACATTTTAAAGCAGCGCTCGGAAACCGAGCAGAAAGGATAAGCTCTTATGAATGAATTTCTGAAAGTCGCACTCACTGCCTGCATCCCCGCAATGACCGTCATTTTTGGCTGGGGCCTGAACAAGGGTGTCAGCATTGCAAACGGCTACATCAACAACAAGTTTGCACAGACCTGTCTCCAGAATGCCGCCAACGCGGTGTTCAACGCCGTCCAGTATGTCAACCAGACCTACGTTGATGCCCTGAAGGAACAGGACAAGTTCGACGAGGATGCGCAGCGCATTGCCTACAACCGCGCACTGACCGCAGCGAAGAAAGCCCTGACGCAGGAGACCATCACGTTCATCAAGGAGACCTTTGGCGACCTCGACAGCTACCTGAAGCCGATGATCGAAGCGCAGGTGCGCAGCCAGAAGACCTCTATGTGACGTTTCTGTAGCGCCAACAAAATCATAGTATAGCAACAGCCCCGGGGAGCCTGACGGTTCCTCGGGGCTGTTTTTGTTTGGCGTGTTTCGA
>ERZ773130.455-NODE-455-length-50260-cov-16.607967_pt1 | contig 50260 bp, 36 predicted proteins | sample MGYA00511919_ERZ773130 | MGnify/ENA primary metagenome ERZ773130 (study PRJEB29015, sample SAMEA2737851) | human gut metagenome | biome: human gut; feature: human-associated habitat; material: faeces | place: China | collected 2012 ...
GTCCCATGCCTATGGCTGGCTGCCATAAATCAAGGGGCAAATATATAGTAACAGGAGAATGCAAGGAATGAAGCAGGAATGTGAAATCGTCCGCGACCTGATGCCGCTGGTGCTGGATGATGTCGCCAGCGACGGGAGCAAGCACATGGTGTCGGCGCATATGCAGACGTGCGCGGAATGTGCCGCATACATGAATCAGCTCAAAGCTGACCTGCCCGCCGGAAAGAAAAGCGAGTTGGATTCGCGCGCCGCGTTCGACGCCGCCGCCCAGACGCTGCGGAAGCAGAAGCGCCGCCGCACCCTCCGCAATATCCTGCTGGGTGCGCTGATTGTGTGCATCCTCGGGCTGGCAAATCTATACTGCTTCGATTGGCTGATGAACAAAACGCGCCCGATTCCGACGAGCGAATACGGGATTCAGCTGTCCAAGCTGGCGGACGGCAGACTTGTCGCTTCGTTCGACTATCACGAAAGCATGACCCCGCTCTACGTCAAGCGGCAGCAGGTGACGGAGACGGCAGCTGACGGAAGCCGCGCCGAAATCCTCTATCTCTATGCCGAAAAGCATATCGTGCCGCATACGGCAAGCACGCCTATGCAAAACGCCGGCTTCACGCTCGATTCCGGCTGGCAGACGACGACGGCGGAGATTCGGCAGGGTACGCCGGAGGATTATCAGGTGCTGTGGCGGCAGGAGGATGAGGATTCGGCGATTCCGGCAGCGTCGCCAGAGATGGAAGCATATTACGCATGGGAAGCGGTGCTGACACAGCTTTGGGCGCAGCACTCGGAAAGCGCGGATGGAAAAGCGGGCTTCCCCGGCGTGAATGGAGAACGCTACACCTTGGCCATCCACCATGCGGACGCGCTGGCGGCGTGCGTCCCGGAGTGGCAGCCGCGGGTCACGCCGCAGTATCTGCTGCTGGATGATGAGACGATTCAGTGGATTTTGGCGGGTGTGACGGAGGAGGTTGAGATAGATGACCCGTGAGCAGTTTTTCTCCCAATAGACCGGGGAATGGTCGCCATCTGACGGGCGTGAAGCGCGATTCGGCGTGTACAAAAAGGAAGATTCGGCGTATGCGCTGATTGGCGAATATGCCACGCCGCAGGAAGCGCTGGCGCAATGCCGCATTCAAGGAATGACTTTGGGCGACATTCTCGAAGATGAATCGACAGAATTACTTGGACAGGACTAAGGCATAAAATGATAGCAGCTTTCCTGAAAGGGGAAGCTGTTTTTTACAGCAGATAAATGCCTATTATACTATTTCCAGATAAGAATGCGCCAAGATGCGCCACGAATTTTTCATTCTGGCTAACGTGAATGGAACGCAGCGTAGCAGCGCTACGCTAAGTGGAATGAGCGGACGCCAGAAGGGAAAAGGCGCAAGCAGATGGCGCAGGTGAATCTGGAAATAGTATTAAATGGAAAAGATGAATCTCTTTCGCGCATTGCAAAACCCGCGCATCTGTGCTATCATGTCGATACAGGCTGAAAATCAGCCAGCAAGGAGGAGAATTTCCATGTATACGCATCAGGGTGACAAGGTCGTGGGGGTGACCGTAGCTTATATCGGCGGCGGCTCGCGCGGATGGGCATGGGGTTTCATGCGCGATATTATTTCCGACGGGCAAATCAGCGGCACGGTACGGTTGTACGACATTGACCGCGAGGCGGCGGAGCGCAATCAGAAAATCGGCACGATGCTGGCGGCGCATCCCGACGCGGCATCCAAGTGGGCGTTTGAAGTCAGCAGTTCCTTGCAGGAGGCGCTCACGGGTGCGGATTTCGTCGTCATCAGCATTCTGCCGGGAACGTTTGCGCACATGCGCGGCGATGTACACCTGCCGGAGCGGGTCGGCGTATATCAGTCCGTGGGCGACACGGTGGGCGCAGGCGGCTTCATGCGGGCAATGCGCACAATTCCGATGTTTGTCGAGATTGCCGAAGCGATTCGCGACTTCGCGCCGAACGCATTTGTCATCAACTATACGAACCCGATGACGCTTTGCGTGCGGACGCTGTACGAGGTATTCCCGCAGGTAAAGGCGTTCGGCTGCTGCCACGAGGTGTTCGGCACGCAGAAGGTGCTGTGCGCAATGCTGGATGAGCAGGAGCACATTCCCGGCGTGAAGCGGCAGGACTTGTACACCACTGTCACCGGCATTAACCACTTCACTTGGATTACCTCTGCCAGCTATCAGGGCATGGATTTGATGCCGCTGTACGCCCGCTTTGTGGACGAGCATCCCGAAGGCATTCAGCTGGGGTCGGACAACTGGATGAACAGCCATTTCGCGTGCGCGCACAAGGTCAAGTTCGACCTGTTCCAGCGCTACGGGGCGATTGCGGCGGCGGGCGACCGCCATCTGGTGGAATTCCTGCCGCAGTGGTATCTGCACAGCCCGGAGACAGCGCACCAGTGGAAATTCGACCTGACGCCCGTGTCTTGGCGCGAGGACGACCTGAAGAAGCGGATGCAGCGCTCGGACGACCTGCTCAGCGGAAAAGAGCCGCTTGACCTCACGCCGTCGGGTGAGGAAGGGCATTTGCTGCTCAAGGCGCTGCTGGGGCTGGGGAACATAGTTAGCAACGTGAACGTGCCGAATCAGGGGCAGATTCCGAACCTGCCGATTGGCGCGGTGGTGGAGACGAACGCGCTGTTCTCGCGCGGGCGCATCGACCCGATCTGCGCGGGCGACATGCCGGCGAACATCCTGCCGCTGGTGGCGCGCCACGTCTACAATCAGGAAAACACCTTGCAGGCTGCGCTGCGCTGCGACCGCAAGCTGGGCTTCTCCACGTTCATGAACGACCCGCAATTGGGCGGCGTGACGCTGGAGGACGGGCAGAAGCTCTTCGACGACATGCTGCTGCATCAGCGGGATGTGCTGCCGAAGGGATGGTTTGAATAAATGAAAATCAAGCGCTGGCATGTTGCTGTAGTGGCACTTTTCGTGCTGCTCTGCGGCGCGCTCTTCTACCATTTCTACACGGAACGCATCTCGAACGAGGCACTTCAAGCGGTTGATTTCCAAGCGCTGCGGGCGCACACCGCCGAACTGTTGGAAAACGGCTTTCGGGCGAATGACCAGCTGTTTTCGTCGGATTATTACGATGTGCGCCCGGACAGCACCTGCTACATTTGGCTGAATGGATCAGAGAATGATGCGGATACCCCCGTGTCTGTGGCGACGGGCTATCTCAATATCCGCAAATCGAGTCCGGATGCGGAAAATAAATGGATGCTGCGGGTTAATCTCTGGCAGGAGGGCGGCGCGCGGGTGCGCATGGATGTGGATGCCAAAACGAGATGGGAGTGCGTCAAGCTGATGAATCAGCGTATTGTGACGCTGTTTACAGAATTCCGCATTCCGTAAACGGAGGATTTGCATGAAGCTCAGGCGAATGTTGGCACTCACACTGGTGCCGATGACGCTGATGACCGCGGCGCTGGCGGCGGATGACCTCGGTCTGTACTATATCGGGGACGAAGCCACCTCGGAGAACCTGACGGGTCACACGCAGGTCTACAACGCGGTGGATGCCGCGCCGGGCTGGCGCTACGGTTTCGTGGCATACTTGACGGACGGCACGCGCGCGTACAGCGATTCCTCTGCGGCGCAGGAGGGCGCGGTGTCCTTCGACATCCCAGAGGGGACGCAGTATCTGTACTTCGTCGTGCTGGGCGCGCCGGAAAGCTATCAGGTGCACGTTTGGGACAATGACGAAGCGACGGATGCGCAGATGCCGTTTGAGATTCGGTTGGAATGGGGAAAGTGAAAATAGTATAGCATACGAGAACCCGCTGCCCATCCCTGCATTGGGGGGTGAACAGCGGGTCTTTTTACGTTATATCCCTTACAGAACCGTCAAATCTTCCTTCTCGCAAGCGGCAATCGCGCCGTCATGTCCGATGACGCACACGCCGCCGTCCTTTGCCATCTGGTCAAGCACGCCGCACCACGTCAGCAGCGCGTCCTTGGTGGTGGAGAGCATTTCCGCGCGCTCACGGCAGAGATCCTCCGGCGTGATGCCGCACAGCAGGTTTTCGTCGCTGACAAGAATCTGATTCTCCGAACCCAGCGGCGGTTCGCTTTCACCGACGGTGGAAATGATGTACTTGTCAATCCGTTCGTCGCCCGCCACGAAGTCACGCAGACCCTTCGACATGCTGCGGTTGATGCCCAGCGTACGCGCCGGGGAGGGGTCGCGGTAGGAGTAAGTGACCATGCGCCCCGTCTCGCTGGTGTTCAGCCCTGCGCCGTATGCGCCACCCTGCACGCGGACTTCGTTCCACAGGTAGCTTAGGGACAGGATGTTGCTCATCACGCGCGCAATACCGCTGTACACCTTGCCCGCACGGCGGTAATCATAGCCCAGCGACGCAAAGCTGATCTGCGCCGGGATGCGGTAGGCGCACTTGGCAGGCAGGTCGCTGACATACGGCGCGGCATCCGGGATGGGCGTGCCGACCGGGTAGGCGGAGAGAATCGCGGCGGGGTCAAGCGCCTTATTCGTGGACAGGCTGAACGTGACGCGGGACTGCACCGCGCTGTCCTTGCTGAACCGCTCGCAGAGGGCAAGGAAATCCGCGTACTGCGCGTCGAAATTCTCCGCCAGCGCCTTCTGCACCATGCAGGCACTCAGACCGTTCAAGGCTTCCCGCGCTGCCGAGGCCGCGCTCATCGTCGCCGATGCGGCGTACATTGCCATCCTGTGGCCGTCGCTGATGACCTTTTGCTTCGCCAGCTCGCTCAACTGGAGAATCAGCGTCTGCACACGCGCCCTGTCGTCAAAGCACGTTTCGGTCAGAATTTCCCGCACGAGCGCGGCTGCCTTGTCCACGTTCGCATCCAGCACGGAGCAGCTCACGTCCAGCACGGGCGTCGCCATTTCCGCACAGCGGGACATGACGCGCAGCTGGAACGTCAGCTTGCCGATATCGCGCTTGATGGCTTGGAAGAGGGATAGCGAATCGTGGCGCTTCGTCGGCAGCTTGCCCAGCAGTTCGGGCAGTATCGACAGGCGCTTGAGTTCATCCAGGGTGAAATCGGTCAAGGAGATATACCAGTGCATGATGGTGATGCCGTTCATGGGCCAATCATGCGTGATGACCTTCGCCGCGCCGCACTGCGCTTCCGCCGCGGGAATCAGCAGCGGGTCTGCGCTGATTTCGCTCAAGGACAGTACGGGCAGCGTTGCCAGCTGCTCGGCGGTGTCGGGGGTCTGCTGCCATGCGGACAGCTTCTCGTTCTGCACACGCAGCGCTTCCTTGTCCGCGTCCGTCCACGATGCCTGAATCGCCTGCAGGCGCGCCGTTTCCTCCGCGCGTAGCTCGTCACCCTGCGTGTGGGACGGCACGGTGCGGATGATGCTCATCGTGCTTTCATCCAGCAGAAGTTCTGCCATCAGGCGGTCAAAGCCGTCGCCCGCCGCCATTTCCCGCAGCTTTTGATAACGCTCTTCGGACAGGAGCGGCTGCATCGGGTCGCCGCCGTAAAGCCACGCGTCAAGCGCATGGATGCAGCGGAGCAGCCCCGACGGTTCGCCCGGCTGACGGGCAGAAAACTCGCTGCTGTTGATGGAGGCAGTCAGCGCTTCCTTGTCCAGCCCGGTTTTAACCAGCTGCTGCACGGTGTCGCGGATCATCTGGCGCAGTTCCTGCTCACTGCCATTGGCAATGTTGCGCAGGGTCAGCATCATGTACGGCTGCGCCATCGCGTTGTCCAGAGACATGCTTACATCCTGACACTTGCCCGTCGCCAGCAGCGCCTTCTTCAGCGGCGCGTCATTGCTGCCCGTCAGCACATCAAAGAGGATTTCCGTCGCCGTGACGCGCACCGTATCCGACCACGGCGCGACAATCTTCGCCAGCGTCAGCATGGTCTTGTCGGCAGTATCCTCCTCGGCGCCGATTTCATACGCCTGTTCCGCTTCAGCGGCGAAGGGCTTCTGCATGGGGATTTCGTGCTTCTCGTCCAGCCGGTCAAAGCGGCTCAGGTACTCCTCCGCCAGCGTCAGCACCTTGTCCAGCGGAATCGCGCCATCAAGGAAAATACGCGCGTTCGACGGGTGATAATAGCGGCGGTACATGCGCAGGAACTGCTCGTAAGTCAGGTCGGGGATGTGCTTCGGGTCGCCGCCGGAATTCCAGCCGTAGCAGTTGTCCGGGAAGAGGACATCCAGCGTCTTCTGGTAAATCTGCTCGTCCACATCGCTCATGGCGCCCTTCATCTCGTTGAACACAACGCCCTTGTACAGCGGCGCGCCGTTTTCGTCCAGCTCGATGTGCCATCCTTCCTGATAGAAGATGTTCGGGTCTTGCAGGATGCGCGGCGCGAACACCGCGTCCAGATACACTTCCGTCAGGTTCAGGAAGTCCTGCTCGTTGCGGCTGGAGACGGGGTAAATCGTCTTGTCGGGGAAAGTCATCGCGTTCAGGAACGTCGCCATGCTGCTCTTCATCAGCTCGACGAACGGTTCACGGACGGGATACTTGGCGCTGCCGCAGAGGACGGAATGCTCCAGAATGTGGAATACACCGGTCGAATCCTCCGGCAGGGTCTTAAACGCGACGCAGAACGTCTTGTTCACCTCGCCATTATCCACCCAAGCCAGCTGCGCGCCAGTCTTTTCGTGGTGCATTTCCACCAGCTGACCGCCCAGCTCCTTGCTTTCGCGCACGCGGTCAACGCAAAAGCCGTGACGCGCCGCAGTTTCGTTCAGATTCATCATGGGGAACTCCTTTCCCTGTGACCCCAGGCGGGTCATTCATTTCCTTTATCATAGCACAACGGGCAGTTGAGTACAAGCGCGAATTGGCTGATTTTTGTCAAACGGTTATCGAATGCGCAGAAGTTCCGAAACATCCTTGCGCTTGGGGGCGGCAGGAGATTCCGCAGGCACGCCAATCGGAATCAGCGCCGACACGCTCTCCGTTTCCGGCAGATTCAGCACGGTCTTGACCTTCCCTTCGTCATAAATGCCGAGGATGACCGTGCCAAGCCCCGCATCATGCGCGGCGACGCAGAAGGCTTCCGCCGCCAGACCCGCATCGAAGGACTGCCAGTGCGTCCCTTTGCTGGTGCTAAACGAGCCGTCGCGTTCGTAGCCGCTGCGGTCGTTCACGGTCGTGAGGACAACCAGCGCGGGCGCGCCGTGCAGGGTATCGATGTTCTTTTGAAAGCCCATCGTGCATTCGTCCGCTACGCGGTCAATTTCCTCGCGCTTGGTCAGCAGGGTGTAGCGGGTGGTCTGGGAGTTCTTCCAGCTGGGCGCATACGCGGCGACGGCGACGATAGCGCGGATGGTGTCGGGCGACACAGGCGTTGGCTGGAACTTGCGAATGGAACGGCGGGCGGTAAGAGCGTTGCTCATGAGTGGTGTCCTCCTTATCAGCATATAAATGGATTTTGTGGATTTCGAGACGTAATTCATCGGGTTTTGTGATGCTTCCATGCTGATTATACGATTTCCAGATAAGAATGCGCCAAGATGTGCCGCGAATTTTTCATTCTGGCTAACGTGAATGAAACACAGCGTAGCAGCGCTACGCTAAGTGGAATGAGCGGATGCCAGAAGGGAAAAGGCGCAAGCAGATAGCGCAGGTGAATTTGGAAATAGTATTATACCACATCCGCCGCGCGCTGCATAGGATGGCGACAGGAAAAGAACAGCGGAACACATCCACCTATCAAAAACGCGCCTCCCGAAGTTTCCGGGAAGCGCATTTTGTCTGACAAAATCCGAGAAATCAGTGGCAGCCCTTGCATTTTCCGCAGTCGCCGCCGCAGCTGCAAGCGGAATTGCCGCTCTTTTTGTCCTTGACCATCTTCCAAATGATTGCGCCAACAATCACCAGAAGTACACCGCCAACAATCCACGTTGCCATGGTTCGTTCCTTTCTGCGCCTGTGCGGATGGAGGAAAACCGCTTTTGCGCGATAGAACATATGCCGGAGGGAAAGCGCGGATGATGCAGAACCCGCGCCAGCCCTCCAGCGTTCACAAGAGGGGTCTCAGAAAGCACCGGATGCAGCGGCGCTTTCCTCGGTTAAGCCCGATGGAAAATCAGGCAGAAACCTTCTGGGTGAGGTGGTTGTCGTTGTAAGGATTCTTACGAACGACCAGATACACCAGGCCAGCCAGCAGCAGGATGGCAATCGCCGTCGCAACGGTGAAGCCAGCGCCGCTGAAGAGCAGGCCAAGCTGATAGACAATCAGGGCGATGGTGTACGCGAACGCGCACTGATAGCCAACCGCAGCCAGCGTCCACTTGGCATTGTTGAACTCACGCTTCATCGCGCCGATGGCCGCAAAGCAGGGAGCGCACAGGAGGTTGAAAATCATGAAGGCATACGCCGCCAGACGGCCGTGACCGTTGGAGGACTCGTTGAACGCCGTCGCAATCGGGCTGAGGGCTTCCGCCTTCTCTTCCTCGGTCATGTCCTCGTCGTCAACAACGTCCGCCGCGTCATCCGCGCCATACAGCACGCCCAGAACGCCAACGACTTCTTCCTTCGCAACCAGACCCATGACCGTAGCGACCGTGGACGGCATATTGCCGAAGCCCAGCGGCTTGAACACCACACTGACCGGGTTGCCGATCTTGCCAAGGATGGAGTTGTCCATATCCGCCACAGCGCCCCAAGAGCCAGCCGCGCGATCTTCTTCCATTTCAGGCGCGAGTTCCGGCGCTTCCTCGTCTTCTTCCAGCGTTCCAGCTTCCGCCTTCGCGTTGTAATCAGCCAGTTCCGTCTGGTAGGTCTGCTGCGCTTCAAGCTGCACGTCCGCCGCGGGCGCCCAGCCGTAGGTCTTCGCAAACCAAATCACGATAGAGGACAGCAGGATGACCGTGCCAGCGCGCTTGATGAAGCTCCAGCCGCGCTCCCACACGCTGTGGAACACGTTGCGGCCAGACGGGAAGTGATACGCCGGCAGCTCCATGACGAAGGGAGCCGGGTCGCCCGCGAACATCTTCGTCTTCTTCAGCATGATGCCGGAGATGACAATCGCCGCCACGCCGATGAAGTATGCGGACGTCGCAATCCACGCGCTGCCGCCGAAGACCGCCGCGGCAATCAGACCGATAATCGGCATCTTCGCGCCGCAGGGGATGAAGGTCGTGGTCATGATGGTCATCTTGCGGTCACGGTCGCTCTCGATGGTACGAGAAGCCATGATACCGGGAACGCCACAGCCAGAACCAATCAGCATCGGGATGAAGCTCTTGCCGGACAGACCGAATTTCCGGAAGATACGGTCCATGATGAAGGCGATACGAGCCATGTAGCCAACGTCTTCAAGGATAGCCAGCAGGAGGAACAGCACCAGCATCTGCGGCACGAAGCCCAGCACCGCGCCGCAGCCGCCGACGATACCATCAACAATCAGACCGCTCAGCCAGCCCGCGCAGCCAACGCCATCCAGCCACGTCTGAAGGTTGCCCTGCACGATTTCCGCAACGAACACATCATTCGTCCAGTCCGTCAGCAGCGTACCAATCGTCGTCACGGAAATGTAATACACGAGGAACATGATGAGCGCGAAAATCGGCAGCGCCAGCACGCGGTTGGTCACCACGCGGTCAATCTTGTCCGAAACGCTCAGGCTGCCCTTTACCTTGCCCTTCTTCACCGCGTTCTGCATCAAAGTGTTGATGTAGGCGTAACGCTGATTGGTGATGATGGACTCGGCGTCGTCATCCATTTCCTTTTCGCAGGAGGAGACGGCTTCCTCAATGCCCTTCTTGACATCTTCGGACAGCTTCAGTTCCGCAACGACCTTCTCGTCGCGCTCGAACAGCTTCACGGCGTACCAGCGCAGGAAGCGGGGTTCAACCTTGCCGCCGATGAGGTCTTCAATATGCGCCAGCGCATGTTCCACCGAGCCGGTGAAAACGTGCGGATGTTCGCCCATCGTGCGGTTCTTGGCAGCAGCGGCAGCCTTTTCAGCCGCCTTCACGCTGCCTTCGCCCTTCAGCGCGGAAGTCTCGACGATTTCCACACCCAGCGCTGCGCTCAGCTTCTTCATGTCGATCTTGTCGCCGTTCTTGCGGGACACGTCGATCATGTTCATCGCGATGACCATCGGCGTGCCGAGTTCGAGCAGCTGCGTGGTCAGGTAAAGGTTGCGTTCGATGGAGGTGGAGTCCACAATATTCAGGATGGCATCAGGCTTGTCGTTCACCAGGTAGTTGCGGGCGACGACTTCCTCCAGCGTGTAGGGAGACAGGGAGTAAATGCCGGGCAAGTCCTGAATGACCACATCGTCATTGCCCTTGAGCTTGCCTTCCTTCTTTTCAACCGTAACACCCGGCCAGTTGCCGACGAACTGACGAGAACCCGTCAGCGCGTTGAACATGGTCGTTTTGCCGCAGTTCGGGTTGCCTGCGAGCGCAATCGTAATCGCCATTTTCGGCGCCTCCTTATGCGAATTTGTCTTAACTAACCCCACCAGAGGCTCCGCCTCTGGGCTCCGCAAGGGGCATTGCCCCTTGACCCTTTCTCGCGATTGCGTTGAGCGCGCTTCCATACTGTATGCGCGTGGAAGGCTTGGAACGACGCGAAATCAGGTTTTATCGTAAGGGAAACAGAATTACTGAACCTCGATCATTTCCGCATCCGCCTTGCGCACGCTCAGCTCATAGCCGCGCACGGTCAGCTCCATCGGATCGCCCAGCGGCGCAACCTTGCGCACATGGACTTCCGTCCCGCGGGTCAGTCCCATGTCCATGATGCGGCGCTTGACGGCACCTTCACCATGCAGGCGGACAACCACCGCGGTTTCCCCGACCTTGACATCCTTCAGGGTTTTCATGCCTTCTGCCTCCTTTTCCTCAGTTCACCAGCACACGCATAGCCATGGATTGGCTCAACGCAACACGGCTATCCTTGACAGCGCAAATCAGATTGCCGCCCATTTTGCTGACGACCGTCACTCTTTCGCCCATCACGAAGCCCAGCTCCGCCAGATGCTGACGCACCTCATCCTGTCCGGTGATTTTGCCAATCACGCCAGACTCGCCAATTTCCACCATGCCCAACGGCATCATGTTCCATGACCTCCTTGTGTCAGTCCTTTTGCGGATAGTTTATTCCAACTAATCCGGCGATTCGCAAGCGTTAGTTTAGCATAACTAATAGGCTATGTCAAGCGTTTTTCGCGTGTTTTTTTGTTTTTTGTCCACCTTTTTTCTGGTCCTTGCATCGTTTGCCCAATTCGGGGGAATGCTGACCAGCAAAAACAAAGGGCAGCTCTGCTTTGCAGGGAAATCAGATACTTTTCCGAACAAAATTAAGGTAACACCGCACAAATGAGGTGGTCGGCTGGCGAATGGATTTTTCGTCAGATGCAAATGCAAATTTCGAAGGTTTACTGGAGGTAAATCGAGGAATTTGCATGCCGCAGATGGCGGAAAAGACATCGTCAGACGCGCCGCCGAATTGTGTGGTGTTGCCTTAAGGCACACCATATCAAAAACTTCTGATTATCACCACTATGGCTTAAAGTGCCGAAGGGAGCACGAAGAAAGCCCCTTTGTAGCCTCCGCAGAGGCGAAATCCCCTGCATGATCATGCGATTCTATCAGAAAATGAAAACCGCAAAAAAGAGGTGCGAGAATGAAGGAATGGGCGGTCTGGATGGCGAACAAGATGGAGGAGCAATTGCTGCGGATGGAGCAGCTGCGGCTCAGTGAATTTGTTGCATATGAGAAGAACTGGAAGAAGCGTCTTCTGATGCAGTTTGTAGGCGGAATTGCAAGAGGATTAGGGACAGCGGTTGGGTTTACGCTTCTGGGTGCGCTGGTGGTGTGGCTGCTGCAAGGACTGGTGCAAAGGAATCTGCCGATTATCGGGGATTTCCTGACCCAGCTGCTGAACCTCGTGGAAGGCAAGGGCAGCGGCAGCTAAAGCGTCCCCGCGCGTAACTTCGCGCTTCCGCAGAAGCACCCCAAGCTGCTCTATCCGCCATTTTCACATTGTCGCGTCAATGGGCGCGACCTGATTCCGCCGCTTCCCAAATCATCATCACCAGAAAGGGCTATCATCACCATGCGCAAACCCGTTTCCCAAAGGCTGCTGCCTCTCCTGCTCATCCTCCTGACCCTCGCGCTTGACCGCTTCACCAAAGCCCTCGCCGTCGCGCTGCCGGATGAGCGCACCCTCATTCCCGGCATTCTTCGTTGGATTTATGTTGAAAATACGGGCATGGCGTTCAGCCTATTCAGCGGACAGTCGTGGATGCTGGGCGTGGTGTCCGTCATCGCGGTTATCGCCGGATGGCTCGTCCTCCGCCGCTATCAGCTCAGCGGATGGAGCAGAACCGCGGCGGCGCTGATGATTGGCGGCGCGCTTGGCAACGCCTACGACCGCTTGGCGCTGGGCTATGTCGTCGATATGCTGGATATCACTCTGTTTCCCTTCGCAGTGTTCAATATTGCGGACGCTGCGCTCGTCGTCGGCACGGTGCTGATGGCGTACTGCATCGTGTTCCGCACGGAAGATTGGAGGAAAATCAATCATGACGCAAATGATGCCTGACGCACTCGAATCGCGCACTATCTGCATCCCCGGCGACGGGCGGCGGCTGGATGTTGCCCTGTCCGAAGCCGCTGGGCTGACTCGCTCGCGGGTGGCGGCGCTGATGACGGACGGAAACGTCACGGTGGACGGGAAAGTCGAGACGAAATCCGGCGCAAAGGCAAAGCAGGGTCAGATTGTTATCCTGACGATTCCCGCGCCAAAGCCCGCTGTCCCCGTCGCGCAGGAAATTCCGCTCACAATTCTCTATCAGGATGACGACCTCGCCGTCGTCCTGAAGCCCTGCGGCATGGTCGTTCACCCCGCCGCCGGCAACGAGGACGGCACGCTCGTCAACGCGCTCCTGCATCACCTCGACCACTTGAGCGGCATCGGCGGCGAGCTGCGCCCCGGCATCGTCCACCGGCTGGACAAGGACACCAGCGGTCTGCTGCTCGTGGCAAAGAACGACCAGAGCCAACTCGCCCTCAGCCGCCAGTTGCAGGAGCGGCAGATGGAGAAGCACTACCGCGCGCTGGTTGAAGGGAATCTGCGCGAGGACAGCGGGCGCATCGACCAGCCCATCGCGCGGAGCAAGAAAGACCGCAAGAAAATGGCAATTGACCCCGAAGGCCGCCCGTCGATTACGGACTGGACGGTGCTTGCGCGCGGGCGGAACGTGACGCTGCTGGACGTCCACATTCTGACCGGGCGGACGCACCAAATCCGCGTGCACATGAAGTCCATCGGGCATCCGGTCTGCGGCGACCCGATTTACGGCTCCGGCAAGGGCGCGAAAGTCCCCCGCCTGATGCTGCACGCGTACACGCTGGCATTTACGCACCCACGGACGGGGGAAAGGATGACGTTCACCGCGCCGCTGCCGGAGGAGTTTGTGCAGGGGCTAAAGGGGAACGGGATTGAATAGGATTCTTGAACGCAAAAAGCGCAACCGATTTTCGTCGATTGCGCTTTGAGAGAATATGAGCAAGCTTATTTTGATTTCTTTAAGGCACAACCGCACAAATGAGGTGATGCCTTAACAATCGAATTTGCTTCCTTTTTACTGCGCCACAGTGAACAGCGCAAAGAAATACCCTTTCTTCTCCATAAGCTCGTCGAAGCTGCCCGCCTCGGCGATGCGTCCGTCCTTCAGGACGAGGATGCCGTCATAGCGGTGGAGCAGGGATTCCTCCAGCGTATGCGTCACGATGATGCGGGTCATACCATGCAGGTCAAGAATATCGCTTGTGACCTGATAGGCCGTCTGTGCGTCCAGCGAAGCCGTTACCTCGTCAGCCAGAAGGACGGAGGATTTTTTCAGCAGGCTTCGGGCAATGGATATGCGCTGCTTTTCGCCGCCGGACAGCCCGCTGCCGCCCTCGCCGCAGAGATAGTCTTCTCCCCGTTCCGCGATCAGCCCCGTTAGATGGGCGCGGCGCATCGCCTCGTCAAGCTCCTGCCGTGGGAAACTGCGGAACATGGAAACATTATCCTTTATGGAGGCATTGAACACGAATACATTCTGTTGTATGGCTGAAATCGTTTCATACAGCGATTCCGGGGCGATACTGCGAAGCTCCGTTCCGTCGAGCAAGATGCTTCCAGCATATTCCCTGCTCCCCGCCATCAACAGATGAAGCAGCGTTGATTTTCCGCTGCCACTGCCGCCTACAATGGCATAGGCTTTGCCGACCTTAAACTCGGCGGAGAGCTCGTGCAGCACATCCTTTTCTCCGTCATAGCTGAACGACACCTGTTCGAGACGAATGCCCTTCTCCAGCCGGGAAAGCGTCGCGCTGCCGCCAGAGGTAGGATTCTTTTCCAGCGCCGTCGCCAGCTTGTCGATCAGCCCCAGCGCCGCCTTGCGGCTTGCCAGCAGCCCCGGCAGCTCCGCGATGGGCTGAATCATAAAATTCATCAGGTTTACGAAAATAATCAGAACACCGGGGGTCAACCCATAGCCGGACAGAGCGAGGTACGCTCCAATGAGAAACACACCAAGCTGCGCAAAAATGCCCGTCACAGCGCCGATCATACCCACGAGGATCTTGATCCTCCGCTTGCTGAACTTATCCCCCTCCAAAGCCCGGTTGCTTTCGGCAAAGAGCTTATAGACTTCCTTCTCCGCCTTGAAGCTCTTAACGACCGAGAATCCGCTGAGGCAGTCGTGCAGCGCGGCGGTAAAGTCCTTGTTTCGCTCCGACACACGCTTTTCAGCTTCTTGCAGCTTATTTCCCGTCAGGAGGGAAGCGACCAGCGGCAAAATCGTAACGCCGATGGCGATGGCGGTCATAACCGGGGAGTACCACAGCATCATGGCGAGCGCGCCGATGAATGTCACAGTTTTTGTGATCAGGGAAAGCTGCTGCGCAAGATAATCCGCCTCTATGCTACCTGCGTCGTTTGTCAGAGCCGAAAGATAGGCAGCCGTACTCTCGTCCCGAAAGGATGAAATGCTCTTTTCTGTGAGCTTCTGAAAGGCGAAATCTTTATACTGCCGCATGGCTCTCTCAATAAAGCGGGGCTGCGAAATATAGTCCAGCAGAAACGCCGCTACGCAAAGCAGCACAAACCCTCCGCTGATTTTTGCGAGCGTTCCGATGGGAAGCGCACCAGGAACACCGGATGCTGCATCGATAAGCTGCTGCATGATCCACGAAAGAATCAGATTGAGCGTGCCTGCAACCAATGCGCCAAAGACAGCGACGCAGAGAGCAGGGATGTTCCGACGATAAAACTGCGCTGAGAGTTGCTTTTTCAGCGGTTTATTCTTCATGGTCATTTACCTTCCTCCACATAGTAGAGAGTATATCGTCCCCGATGGCAGCAAGCGTGCACACTGTTTATCTTGTCGAGGAAGCTGCTCTTGTCCTCATTTCTCAACCCGGAAAGAACACGATCTCCCCAAAGCAGGAAGGGAGGCTCTGCCTGCTTCGGCAGAGCCTCCCTGGGCAACATCCGTTGTGCCGGAAAGACAGTGAATTATTCCACGACCTTCGCGCCGGCAGCGATCGCGTCTTCCTTGGTTCTGAAGAACTGCCAAGTGCTTTCCACGGTGGGGGTGATTTCCTTCTGGTCGCGGATGTACTGCGCCAAAATGTTACGCACCTGACCGTTATCGTTGCCCAGCGTATCGCCGGTGTACATATCCGTGAGGCTGTAATCCTCAGGAGTCAGACCAGCCGCCTGCATGAAGCCGGCGCCACCGGTGAAGCGGTAGTTGTTCATCACCACGGAGAACACCTGATCAGGCGCCACGGGCTGACCCTGATACTGCATGTTCTGGATGCGCTTTCCTTCAGGCGCATAGTAGTGGATTTCGTAGTACAAACCGTAGATTTCATCGGTGTAGTAGCCACCGCCAAGGTAATCGGGGTTCGACGCACTGGTGTAGTTGGTGGTAGCATGCTCCAGCCACAGCCGCAGCTGTTCGCCGGTCATGTTCACGCGATAGAGCCAGTTTTCAAACACGTACAGCTGATACAGCAAACGCATCGGAACGTCGCCCGCAGGAATCAGGTCGCGAACGTTGGCTCCGCTGGTCAGAGGCGCGCAGATGGACAGCTGCGCAGGAACCGCAGACAGCTGCGCCTTGTTCAGCAGATCCATCAGCGCGGTGGGCTGCAGGGAGATGTTCTCATTGGAGAAAGCGCCGGTAGCAGTGCCCAGAGGCTGATCCAGATAAGCCTGCAGCTCCTCGTTGTAGGGAGCCAGCGCCGTGGCAACCTTCTGATTTTCCACCAGGCCTTCCTGATCCGCCAGGAAGCGGTAGCCGTTTTCAGCCGTCACAGGGGTCACAGTCTTGGTCGCCGGGTCGTAGGCGAGCTTCATGAAGCCCAGGCCTTCACCGGCGCCACCTGCCAGCACGGGCACAACCTTGCCCTCGGCATTGAGGATGTCTTCACGGTAGTCGGTCTTATGGAAGTGACCATACACAACCGCGTCAATCCCGGTAGTCAGGTTAATCATTGCGCGAACCTGGTTTTCGTAGTCCGCGGGGTTGTTGCCATCGGTAGAAACAGCGTCTTCCACGCCGGAGTGCGCCACGACAATCACCACGTCGCAGCCCTCCTGCTCGCGCAGGATCGGCACGAAGTGCTCAACCGTGGGGACCAGATTGCGGAAGTCGATGCCCTCATAGTGGGACTCAACCTCCCAAGCGGGGATGTTGGGCGTATCCATGCCGATGACGCCAACCTTCACGCCCTCAAATTCCTTGACGATGTAAGGGACGCCCATCCAGGAATCCCACTCGGTGCCCTTCGCCACAAAGTTGGCGGCGGACATGGGCACGGAATGCTCCTCGCCGTTGTCGGGGCTCATCACATACTCAATCTGACGCTTGAGAATCGGCAGATCGTTGTTGAACTCGTGATTGCCCAAGCACCACATGTCGTAGTCCATCAGGCGCAGCGCCTTCATCATGGGATCGTCCTTTTCAGGAGCGAAGTAGGAGTAGTAATAGGTCATGGCAGAGCCCTGCACGGTATCGCCGCCATCCACCAGAATGACGTTCTTTTCCGTAGCACGAACCTGCTCGATCATGGAAGCGATCATGGACAGACCCACGTTCGGAGAAGGGTCGCCAGTGGCGTAGTTGATGGGCAGCACTTTGCCGTGCACGTCGCTGGTCGCGATGACGGTAATCATGATGGGGTCCGCATTCTCTGCGAACGCCACGCAGCCCACCAGGGGGAGAATCATGGTCAGCGCCAACAGAAGGGATAGGAGCTTCTTCATGATGGGCACCTCTTTTTCTTATTTCCCGCTCGAAGCAGGATTAAAATAATTATATTCCATATTCTTTCGTTTGTAAACAGTGCCGCCAGATGCAGACTTCGCCGCGCCAAGGAGTTGGTTTGTCGGCGAATGAATCCTCCGTCGATTCTAATTGCAAATACGGCGGAGGAACCGATTGAAAATCAAGTTTTTTGCAAGCCACAAACAGTACGAACGTCATTGTAAGCAGCGAGGCAAATTACGCCGGTGTGGTGACAATAATATATTTTGTTTTCTGTAATTTATAGGTGGTAGGCAGAAATCAAGGGTTGTCTCGGTATCTTCTTCTGCAAAATAAGGGGGCATGGGAATCTGCACCGTGCGGTATCATACTATTTCCGGATAAAGATAGGAAAAGGCGCGAACAGATGGCTCAGGTGGATCTGGAAATAGTATGAAAGTCAACGAGGCCTTGCAGCTCCCGTCGCGTCTGCGGAGACGATTGGGCGGTACAAAAAAACCTGCCCCCCGCCGTTGCCAGCAGAGAGCAGGAAACTTTCGTTTTTGGGAACGCTTACGCCTTCAATTACTTCAGTTCCGCGAAGTACTTGATGGTGCGGACCATCTGAGAGGTGTAGGAGTTCTCGTTGTCGTACCAAGACACGACCTGCACCTGATAGGTGTCGTCGTCGATCTTCGCGACCATGGTCTGGGTAGCGTCGAACAGGGAGCCATAGCGCATGCCGATGACGTCGGAAGAGACGATCGGCTCGGTGTTGTAGCCGAAGGACTCGGAGGACTGCGCCTTCATGGCGGCGTTCACGGAGTCAACGGTCACGTCGCTGCCCTTGACAACAGCAACCAGAATGGTGGTGGAGCCGGTGCAGACCGGGACGCGCTGAGCAGAGCCGATCAGCTTCTTGTTCAGTTCCGGGATAACCAGACCGATCGCCTTCGCAGCGCCGGTGGAGTTCGGAACGATGTTCTGCGCGCCAGCGCGGGCACGACGCAGGTCGCCCTTGCGATGCGGGCCGTCCAGAATCATCTGGTCGCCGGTGTACGCATGAACGGTGGTCATGATGCCGGACACGATCGGATACTTGTCGTTCAGAGCCTTCGCCATGGGCGCGAGGCAGTTGGTGGTGCAGGAAGCAGCAGAGATGATCTGGTCTTCCGCGGTCAGGGTGTCGTTGTTGACGTTGTAGACGATGGTCTTCAGGTCATTGCCAGCGGGGGCAGAGATGACGACCTTCTTCGCGCCAGCCGCGATGTGCGCCATGGACTTTTCCTTGGAGCAGTAGAAGCCGGTGCACTCCAGCACGACGTCCACGCCCAGCTTGCCCCACGGAGCATCCGCCGCGTTCTTTTCGGCATAGATCTTGATTTCCTTGCCGTCCACAATGATGGAATCTTCGGTCGCTTCCACGGTGTGCAGGTTTTCACCGATCTTGCCGCAGTAGGAACCCTGAGCGGTGTCATACTTGAGCAGGTGAGCCAGCATCGCGGGAGAGGTCAGGTCGTTAATCGCGACCACCTCGTAGCCCTCAGCGCCGAACATCTGACGGAACGCCAGACGGCCAATACGGCCAAAGCCATTGATAGCAACTTTCACTGCCATTGGAATATACCTCCTTTAGTCGTTCAAACGGGGTTATACTATTTCCAGATAAGAATGTGCCAAGATGCGCCGCGAATTTTTCACTCTGGCTAACGGGAGTGCAACGCAGCGTAGCAGCGCTACGCTAAGTGGAACGACCGGACGCCTGAGGGGAAAAGACGCAAGCAGCTGGCACAGGCGAATCTGGAAAGAGTATCATTTCCCACCTCATATTCTACCCAATTTGCCGCCATTTTGCAAGAGGTTGCACAGGATTTCCATCACTTTTGACACTTTTTTGACGCTTTTTTTGAAGTTTTCTCATCCGTTCCCCTCTTCTTGCCCCCTGTACCAATAAGAAAAGGGGAATTTCTCGTCCGTGATGTCCAGCTGCTTGATGTTCGGATTTCCATTTTTATCTATATCGAGATTGCCATACTCATCGTATGTCCCATACGGACTGAATCCGCCGCCGCCTTCACTGTTTAAGAATGATAACGATTTGCAGAACACCCCGTCTACAATTTCCACTTTTTCATCAAATGACATCCCGTAGCGGTAGGTCATGCCGTCGGTGCAGCGCAGGACGATTGTCGGAACGCGCGCCTTGCCGCTCCAGTAAAGATTGCTGTCCTCCAGCGTCTGCACGACGCTCCATGTGCCGTGATAAGGCTGTGCGCCTGCTATGTCCGAGGTGTAGAATCGCCCATCCGCGTCCAAACGGAGATACCAGTACCAGATTTCGCTGCCGCCGTCAAACTGCCAGCTGCCGACGATTTTTGCCTCCTCGTCCGGCAGTTCCACGTCATCAAACACCACGTCACGCTGCGGCACGAAGCCACGGGTGATTTTGCCGTCTACCGTCGCTTCAACGTAGATATACGCCCAGCCGCTCGGATGGCTCAATGCCGTCAGCTTCGTCCCGGCAGGCAGTTCCGCCTGATGATATTCGCTGACGTTCGGGTCGTCGGTCAGATAGGTGTCATATGCCGTCAGCATCGGCACGCGCACAAGATCTTCCGTCGTCTCGTCGCCGTGATTGCCTAACTGCGCCCAGCCAAAGCGGCTTGTCCGCAAACTGACGCGGTACTCAATCAGCGACCAGTCGCCCACGGTGAGGTACAAATTATAATCGTCGCCCGTGCTGACAGACGCTTTGCCCTTCGCCGCGCGGTAGGAGGACGTGTCCGGCGCGGAATACACGGCGTAGGACTTTTTGCCGCTCGTCTGCCCCGAAACCACCTGCGGATACAAATAGGCGAGGTATTGCAGCCCTTTGTTCGCTTCGTTGATGCGCCGAACGTCGTCCGGTCCGCGTTTCGGCATGTTGTGGATATTGAAGTTCTCCAGCGTGACCTCCACCGCCCACACGGCATTGTCATCGCCCAGCGTCACCAGATAAAAATATTCTGCCTGCCGCTCTACCGTCACGCCGCCCATCTGCGCTTCCGTCAGCGTGTAAACGGCGCCTCCCTCATTGTTGTGCTGCAGCTCAAAATAGTACCTTTCGTCAATATCCGGGTACGCCAACTCAAAGCCATTCTTTGTGCGCGTGATTTTGGGATAACCCGTCTCGTCCAATTCCGACGGCTGATAGACCGCGGTCGTCGAGAAGATGGCGTCCTTCCAGCCGTCTTTCACCTCATCCACCGCGATCAGCTGATTGTGATAGCGGCTGGTCAGAATCGTGTGGGTCGTGGCGGCTTTTCTGTTGTAATCGCTCACCAAGCCGGTATACTCGTCGTAGTCATGTGTCTGCTCCACCATCGCCAGCAATTGCCCGTTCAGATTCCAGCTGTTTGCGGATGCGGCGGGCAGTGTCACAGCCAGCGTCAAGCACAAAATCAGCAGTATCCGCAGTTTCTTCATATTCTCCACATATCCTTTTGCTCAATATCCCAAAATACTAAAGAACAGCCGAGCAAACCAGCCGATAATATCATCGGTATACACCCAATCGCCGTCTGCTCCATCCGGCACATAACTCCTGCCTGTTTCGTTGGTCGAAAGGCTCAAATAAATGCTCCAAGCGCCCGGCATGATTTTCTCTTTCTCCACCTGAATCCCATAGCGGGACACCGTGCCGTCCGTTCCGCGCAGGACGATGGTGGGAATGTCGCCCCGCCAGTAGAGATTGCTCCCCACCGGGGTCTGCACGATAGACCAAGTGCCGCTGCACGTCCTCTCGCCATCATCATCCGCGGCGGAAAAATTCCCATCTGCATCCAGCTGGAAATCATCGTACCAGCCGCCGCCGCCTTTGGCGCGCCAATGCCCGACAAACTCCGCCATCAATTCCGGCTGCTCCACATCGTCGAATATCACATCCCGCTGCGGCACAAACCCGTACAGCGTTTCGCCGTCCACTTCCGCTTCGACGTACACATACGCCCAGCCGCAGTAACCCAGCGCCGTCAGTTTCGTTCCGGCGGGCAGTTCCGCCTGATGTACTTCGCTGACATGCGGGTCATCCGTGAGATAGGTGCCGCACACCGTCTGAATCGGCACATGCCGCCATTCTTGGCGGATTTCCTTGACGCCGTCCTTCCGCACATTTGCAAAGCGCTGCAAGCCGCAAGCCATTTCGTTCATCCGCCGAACATCCGCTGTGCCGCGGGGCATTTGGTGGATATTGAAGTCCGCCAGCGTGACCATTTTCGACCAGACCGCGCCGTCTTCGCCCTGCGTCACCAGATAGCCGAAATTCTCCCGCTTTGTGACCACTATGTCACCCATTTTCGCAAAGACAAGCGTGTAGATTGGATGATTCGTGCTGTCATGGCGCAACGCAAAGCGGTAGACTTCCCCCGCTTCCGGATACGCCAGCTCAAAGCCGTCTTCCGTCCGCGTGAGCGTCGGCACGCCATACCCTTCCGACAGCTGATAGACGGCGTTTGTCGAGACGACGGCACTTTCCCAGCCGTTTTCCTGTTTTGCCGCTGCAATCAGCTGATAATGTGCTCCGCTGGCTATGATGATACGGGCATCTTCGGCATCCGCGCGGCAGTCATCAGCCAGAACGGCGTCATCCGGCGAATTCAGCACGAGGGACAGCACGTTGCCGAGCAATTCGCTCGCAGACGCGGCATTCATCATCAGCGCCATCATCAGCGGCAAAATCAGCAGAATCCACCGTTTCTTCATCGTTCGCAGCTCCTTTGCATTATTGAATCGGCAGCGTCATTTGGCGCACGCTTCCGTCCGCCGTTGCCACCCAATTGCCGTATCTGTCCACCGCGCCATAGGGGACGTAGGTGCATCCGCCCTCCCCGTAGGCGAGATTCACCAGCGGCAGGGTGAGCCCTTCGCCATCCTCCTCCGTTGTGGACACGATATAGTCCACGCCGACGCGCATTGTCATGCTGTCGCTGTAATTCAGCGCCAGGATGCTTTCTGTCGAAATCCAGAGGTTGTCCTCCCCAGCCATCGGATTCCGCACCACGCACCACGTTCCGCCGTAGGGCTGTGCGCCGTCGTCATCCGAGCAGTAGAAGCGTCCGTCCGCATCCAGCCGGAGATAGAAATAGCCGATTTCGCTACCGGAATACAGATACCAGCTTCCGACATATTTCGCCGCTTCGTCCGGCTGTTCCACATCGTCAATCACCACGTCGCGCCGCGGCACAAACCCGCACATCGGCTTGCCGTCCACCGTCGCTTCTACGTAGGCATATGCCCAGTCGTCGCTCACGCCCAGCAGATACCACATCGTCAGCTTCGTCCCGGCGGGCAGTTCCGCCTGATGGTACTCGCTGACGTGCGGATCGTCGGTCAGGTAGGTGTCATACGCCGTCAGCATCGGGATATGCAGGCGCTGGCTCTGGGTCGGCTGACCAATCTTTACCCAGCCAAAGCGGCTTGTCCGCAGGCTGACGCGGTATTCAATCAGCGACCAGTCTCCTTCGGTGCAATACAGGCGATACTCATCCCCCGTGCTGAACGACGCTTTCCCCTTCGCCGCGCGGGACGCCTCCGTACTCGGCGCGGCATAGACCGGGTACGACTGCTTGCCGCTTTTCTTCCCCGGAACATTCTGCGCGCCAATCCAGCCCACAACGTCGTAATTCTCGTACAGCGCCATGCTGCTGTATACATCGCGCATCCGCCGCACGTCGCCCACGCCGCGGCGGGGCATATTGTGGATGTTGAAGTTTTCCAGCGTGACTTCCGTCACCCACATTGCGCTGTCTTCGCCCTGCGTTACCAGATAGCGGTAGGATTCCTGCCGCTCCACCTCCACGCCGCCCATCTTCGCATACGTCAGCGTATACGCTGTTTCGCCCCGGTCATTGTTGATGCGCTCAAAGCGATACAGTTCTTTCACCTTCGGATACGCCAACTCAAAGCCGTTATTGATGCGCGCGAGCTTCGGCTTCCCGGATGTGCTCTGCTCCGACGGCTGATAAACGGCGGTCGTCGAATAAATCACGCCCTCCCAACCGTCTGCGCCCTTTTCCGCCGCAATCAGCTGATTGTGATAGCGGCTCTGCATGATGATGCGCGCGCTATTCTCCTTCCGCGCATAATCATCCGCCAAATGATAATAGTCGTCATAATCATTCGTGTTCGACACAAGCGGCACCAAGGCCTCGGGCAAGCCCCAGCCGTTCGCGGAGGAAACAGGCATTACCATCATCATCAAGGGCAAAATCAGCAGAATCCACCGTTTCTTCATCGTTCTCAGCTCCTTTGGAGGTATTTCCCTACCTAAATAAACGCATCAAGGCGCAGTTTCCCTGCGAAGTACCAAAAATCTTGAAAAATGTTCTGCCAGTTCATTCTGAATCCATCTTTCTATGGTATGATGGCGGACGCAAACAGAAAAGGAGGGATTGAAACCCATGCTACGGATTTTGAAACACCTCAGGTGGAAAGAGTGGCTGCTCGTCGCCGCCTGTGTAGTGCTGATTGTGGGGCAGGTGCAGCTTGACTTGGCCCTGCCTGATTATATGTCGGAAATCACCCGTCTGGTGCAGACGGAGGGCAGCCAGATGAGCGATATCCTGCTCGCAGGGGGCAAGATGCTGCTGTGCGCGCTGGGGTCAATGCTGCTGACGGTCTGCACGACATTCTTTACCGCACAGATTGCATCACGCTTCTCCGCACGGCTGCGCGGCGAAATGTACCGCAAGGTGGTCGGCTTCTCAAACGAGGAAATCAACCGTTTCTCCACAGCCAGCCTGATTACCCGCACGACCAACGACATTTCACAGCTGCAAATGTTTTTCTCCTTCGGGATGCAGTCGCTGATTAAAGCGCCGATTATGGCATTCATTGCCGTGGGCAAAATTAGCACGAAGAGCTGGGAATGGTCGCTGCTGACAGGCGGCGTGATTGCGTTCGTGTGCGTACTGCTGGTGTTCATCATGCTCTACGCCGTGCCGCGCATGAAGAAAATGCAGACGCTGACGGACAACCTGAACCGCATCACACGTGAGAACCTGACGGGCTTGCAGGTCGTCCGCGCCTACAACGCGGAAAACTATCAGGAGGGCAAATTCGCCAAGGCAAACGAGGAAATGACCCGCAACAGCCAGCAGGCGAATATCGCCATGTCCGTCATGAATCCGGGCATGAATCTGGCGATGAACGGCTTGACGCTGGGCATTTACTGGATTGGTGCGGCGCTCATCAGCGCGATTGCGGTCACATCGCCCGCCGCGATGATGGAACGCATTGGGTTGTTCTCGGACATGGTGGTCTTTATGCAGTACGCGATGCAGGTCATCATGGCATTCCTGATGCTGGTGATGATTTTCGTCATGCTGCCGCGCGTGACCGTTTCCGCGGGCCGCGTCAATGAGGTGCTGGACACGAAGGCACGAATTGTGGACGGCAAGGAAACGCAGGGCAAGCCCGGAATGAAGGGCGAAATCGAGTTCCGCGACGTGTCCTTCCGCTATCCCGATGCCGACGGCGACACCATCCACCACATTTCCTTCACCGCACATCACGGACAGACAGTTGCCCTCATCGGCGCGACGGGCTGCGGCAAGAGCAGCATCATCAACCTGATTCCGCGCCTGTATGACGCAACAAGCGGGCAGGTGCTGGTAGACGGCGTGGACGTGCGTGACTACACGCAGGATGCCCTGCGCAGCAAAATCGGCTTTGTGCCGCAGAAGGCGTTCCTGTTCTCCGGCACGGTCAGCAGCAACGTCGGCTACGGCGAGGACAATGCGTCGGGCGCTGCCATCCGCAAGGCGGTTTCCATCGCGCAGGCGGCGGAATTTGTCGAATCCCCGGAGGTCGGGTATTCCGGCACGGTCGCGCAGGGCGGCTCGAACTTCTCCGGCGGGCAGAAGCAGCGTTTGTCCATTGCCCGCGCAGTGGCGCGCGACCCGGAAATCCTCGTCTTTGACGACTCCTTCTCCGCGCTGGACTACAAGACCGACCATGCATTGCGTCAGGCGCTCCGTGAGCAGACCAGCGGCACGACGAACATCATCGTCGCACAGCGCATCGGCACGATTCGCGACGCGGACTGCATCCTCGTCATCGAGGACGGCGCGATTGTCGGCAAGGGCACGCACCGCGAGCTGATGGAAAGCTGCAAGGTCTACCAGGAAATCGCGTATTCTCAGTTGTCGAAGGAGGAACTTGCGTCATGAGTGAAACGAAACGCCGTCCGGGCGGTCGTCCCGGAATGCGCGGGCCGGGCGTACCGGGCGAAAAGGCGAAGGACTTCCGCGGTTCGCTGGGGAAGCTCATCCGCCACTGCAAGCCCTTCTATCCGGTCATTTGCATCGCGATTCTGGGCGACTTGGCAGGCGTCATTATCCGCCTGATCGGCCCGAACAAAATCAGCGAAATCACCAACCTGATTACCGCCGGGCTGCGCGGCGAGATTGACATGCCCGCCATCCAGAAAATCTGCATCACGCTGATAATTCTCTACGTCGTCGGCGCGCTGCTGAGTTTTATGACCGGGCTGGTGATGACCGTCGTCACGCAGAAGGTCAACCGGGGCTTGCGCGACGGCATATCCCACAAAATCAACCGCCTGCCGGTCAGCTACTTCCAGTCCACCTCCACCGGCGACGTGCTCTCCCGCGTCACCAACGATGTGGACACCATCGGGCAGACGCTGCAAAACAGCCTGACCAGCCTTGTCTCCGCCGTGACGATGTTCATCGGCAGCGTCGTCATGATGCTCTCGACGAACTGGATCATGGCGCTGACGGCGATTGTGTCGTCGATGCTGGGCTTCGGGCTGATGCTGGGCATCATGAGCCGCTCGCAGAAGTACTTCGTCGCGCGCCAGCGGTGGCTGGGCGACCTGAACGGCCATATTGAAGAAATCTACACAGGGCACAATGTCGTCCGCCTCTTCGGCGCAGAGCAGCGCGAACAGCAGGCGTTCGACCGCATCAACGGCAAAATGCAGGAGACAGACTGGAAGAGCCAGTTCATGTCCGGCCTGATGATGCCGCTGATGGGCTTCATCGGCAATTTCGCGTATGTGGCGGTGTGCGTCGTCGGCGCGGTGCTGGCGATGAACGGCACGATTTCCTTCGGCGTGATTGTCGCTTTCATGATGTATGTGCGCCTGTTCACCTCGCCCCTGAGCCAGTTAGCACAGGCGGCGACGAACCTGCAATCCGCAGCAGCGGCGGCAGAGCGCGTCTTTGAATTCCTCGAAGCGAAGGAAATGCCCGACGAATCCCATCTGCCCGCGCAGACGAAAACCGTCCGCGGCGAAGTGGCGTTCGACCACGTCCGCTTCGGCTACACGCCGGATAAAATCATCATTCACGATTTCTCCGAGCATGTGCAGCCGGGTCAGAAGGTTGCCATCGTCGGTCCGACCGGCGCGGGCAAAACTACGATGGTCAATCTGCTGATGAAGTTCTATCCGTTGGGCGGCGGCGAAATTCGCATTGACGGCGTGCCGCTGTCGCAGATGACGCGCGAGCATGTGCACGACCTCTTCGGCATGGTCTTGCAGGACACTTGGCTCTTCGAGGGCAGCATCCGCGACAACCTCTGCTACGGCAAGGAGGGCATCACGGACGAGCAGCTTGACCAAGTGACCCGCGCAACGGGGCTGTACCACCTCATCCACACCCTGCCGGAGGGTTACGATACCCTGCTTTCCGACAAACTGAACCTCTCCGCCGGACAGAAGCAGCTGATGACGATTGCCCGCGCGATGATTGAAAACGCGCCGATGCTGATTCTCGACGAAGCGACGTCCTCCGTCGATACGCGCACAGAAATGCTGATTCAGCAGGCGATGGACACGCTGACAAAGGGGCGTACGTCGTTCGTCATTGCGCACCGCCTTTCCACCATCAAGAACGCGGACAAGATTCTGGTCATGCGCCACGGCGACATCATCGAATCCGGCACGCACGAAGAACTGCTGCAAAAAGGCGGCTTCTACGCCGAGCTGTACAACTCGCAGTTCGAGCAGGCGTAAGTGCATTTTCCAACAGCATAGCGCAACCCCGGCAGCAAATGCGGACAATTTGTCCGATGGCTGCCGGGGTTTTCTATTGCGGTAGGATACGCTCTCCGTTTTTCTCCTGCAATGAAAAGACCAGCATCGAGAGAAAACCTTCTCCCATGCTGGTCGGTCGCGCCCATTTGGCGCGACAATATTGAGTTGGTCAAAAGAGCAGCTTGGGGGCGCGTCTGCGGACGCGCGAAGTTACTGGCAGGGACGCTTCGCTGCCTGCACCTTTGTTGAGCGCGTTGGGCATACCAGTCGTCCGCGGAACAGTTGGGGCGTTGCCCCAAGCCCCAGCAGGGGCGCCGCCCCTGCACCCTGCAAGGGGGAATTTCCCTCTTGACCCCTTTCGCGCGATTGAGTTGGTTGCTTTTTCCATACTCCTTCCGCGTGTTTATCCGATTATTTTGCTTCCTGCCCTAAATTTTTCCGTGCGGCGGAAAGCATCAGCTTCACGCGATTGAGCTGATTCACCTCACTCGCGCCGGGGTCAAAGTCCACCGCGCAGATATTCGCCTGCGGATACTTCTTCCGCAGCTGCTTGATAACCCCCTTGCCCACCACATGGTTCGGCAGGCACGCAAACGGCTGAATGCACACAATATTCGGCACGCCCGTCAGCAGCAGTTCCGCCATTTCGCCCGTCAGGAACCACCCCTCGCCGTACTGATTCCCCTGCGAAAGGAACGGGTCGGACAGCTCCGCAATCTGCTCAATATGCATCGGCGGTTCAAAGCGCTTGGACTTTTCCAGCGCCTTGAGTGCGGGACGCCGCAGGGCGCGAATGCCCTTCACGCCCAGTACCGCGCTCGCCTCGCTTGTCCAGCCCTTGCCAAGATACTCGTGCTTGAACTTGCCGTTGTAGACGGAGTAGTTCATGAAGTCCATCAGGTCGGGCACAACGGCTTCCGCGCCCTCTTCTTCCAGCAAATCGACCAGATGGTTATTCGCCACAGGCATATATTTCACCAGAATTTCGCCGACGATGCCCACGCGCGGCTTCCTCATGTCCTCGTGAATCGGCAGATGGTCAAAGTCGTCCACTAACTGCTGGCAGATGTCGCCGTAGCGGCCCGTGCCGTTCACCAGATGGTCGATGATCTTCTGCGACCATGTCTCCGCCAGCCGGTTGGCGCTTCCCGCCTCGATTTCGTAGGGGCGCACCCGGTACAGGCAGCGCATCAGCAAATCGCCGAAAACAATCGCCTGCGCCGCGCCGATGAGCATCGGCAGGGTGAAGCGGAAGCCCTCGTTCGTTTCCATGCCGTTGGCGTTAATGGAGATAACCGGAATATGCCCCAGACCAGCTTTCGCCAGCGCGCGGCGGATGAAACCGACGTAGTTGCTTGCGCGGCAGCAGCCGCCCGTCTGCGTCATCGCCAGCGCAAGGCGATCGGTGTCGTACTTGCCGGACAGCACTGCCTCCATCATCTGCCCGACGGTGATGATGGACGGATAGCAGGCGTCGTTGTTGACGAATTTGAGGCCCGTGTCAATGGCGGAGCGTGTATCGTTTTCCAGCATGACGATGTGATACCCGTGCTTCTCCAGCACCGGCTGAAGCAGACGGAAATGAATCGGCGACATGTTCGGCGCAAGAATGGTGTAGCCCTTCTTCTGCATGTCGCGGGTATATTCCACGCGATGATACGTCGCGGGCACAGGATGCGCCACGATGCCGCGCTTTTCGCGCTGCGCCATTGCCGCCAGCAGCGACCGCACGCGGATGCGCGCCGCGCCCAGCGAGTTCACCTCGTCAATTTTGATGAGCGTATACAGCTTGCCGCAGCGTTCCAGAATTTCCGCCACCTGATCGGTCGTCACGGCGTCCAGCCCGCAGCCGAAGGAGTTGAGCTGAATCAGCTCCAAATCATCCCGCTGGCTGACAAACTGCGCCGCCACATACAGGCGGGAATGGTACACCCACTGGTCGCTCACGCGCAGGGGATGTTCGCCATGGAAGGACGCAGGGATGCTGTCCTCAGTCAGCACCGCCAAGCCGTAGGAGGCAATCAGCTCCGGCATACCGTGGTTGATTTCCGGGTCAACGTGGTACGGCCGTCCCGCCAGCACGATGCCCTTTTTGTGGTTCTCCTCCATCCATTGCAGTGCCTTCAAGCCTTCGGCGCGCACATCGGTTTTGGCGCACTGCTGCTCGTCCCAGCCCGCGTGAACCGCGTCACGAACTTCCTGCTCCGGGATATTGAAGGTCTTGCGGAAAAAGCGCACAAGCGTGTCCGCCGCCGTCTTTTCGCTGGTCAGCGCGAGGAACGGTTTAAGCATCCGCACGCGCCCTTCGGTCACGTCCTCGACGTTGTTGGCGATGTTCTCCGGATTCGCCACAACCATCGGACAGTTAAAGTGGTTTTGGGTCTTCATATCCTCCTGCCGCTCGTAGAACACGCTCGGATAGAAGATTGTCCCGACGCCCTGATCAATCAGCCACTGCACATGCCCGTGCGCCATCTTCGCCGGATAGCACTCGCTTTCCGACGGGATGGACTCCATGCCTTTCTCGTAAATCGCGCGGCTGGACGCGGGGGACAGCACCACCCGGAAACCCAGTTTCGTCAGCAGCGTCATCCAGAACGGGAAGTTCTCATACATGTTCAGCACGCGGGGAATGCCCAGTTCGCCGCGCGTGGCTTGTTCGGCGGTCAGCGGCTGATAGTCGAACATGCGCTTGAGCTTGTACGCCATCACGTTCGGGCCTTTTTCGCCCGTTGCGGTTTTGCCCAGCCCCTTTTCGCAGCGGTTGCCCGTGATGTGCCGCCGTCCACCGGGGAAGAGGCTGACCGTCAGCATACAGTGGTTCGTGCAGCCCTGACAGCGCGCCGTCCGCGTCTGCCACTGCAAGCCCAGAATGTCCTGAATCGGCAGGGTAGAGGAGGGTGTATCGCTGCCCGACGCCCGGTCGCGCGCAATCAGCGCCGCACCGAACGCGCCCATCATGCCGGAAATATCCGGGCAGACGGCTTCCACGCCCGCAAGCTGCTCAAACGCGCGCAGCACCGCCTTGTTGTGGAACGTGCCGCCCTGCACGACGATATGCTGCCCCAGTTCCTTCGGATCAGCGAGTTTGATGACCTTGAACAGCGCATTTTTGATGACCGAACACGCCAGACCCGCGCTGATGTCCTGTATCGTCGCGCCCTGCTTCTGCGCCTGCTTGACGTTGGAGTTCATGAACACGGTGCAGCGCGTTCCCAAATCAACCGGGGCGGGCGCGAAGAGGGCTTCTGCTGCGAATCCTTCCGCTGTGTAGCCCATCGAGTTTGCGAAATTTTCCAAGAAGCTGCCGCAGCCGGACGAACACGCTTCATTCAGCAGAATCGTGTCCACCGAGCCGTTTTTCAGCTTGATGCACTTCATGTCCTGCCCGCCGATATCCAGCACACAGTCCACTTTCGGGTCAAAGAACGCCGCCGCGGTGCAGTGCGCAATCGTCTCCACCTCGCCGTCATCAAGCCGGAACGCCGATTTCAGCAGGCTTTCGCCGTAGCCGGTAGAGCAGGAGCGCGCAATCACCGCCGTGTCGGGCATCTTCTCCATCAGCTCGCGCATCGCCGTGCGCGCCGTCTCAATCGGGCTGCCGGAATTGCCCGCGTAGTAGCTATACAGCAATTCACCCTTTTCGCCAATCAGCGCGACTTTCGTCGTCGTCGAACCCGCGTCAATGCCCAGATAGCACTTGCCGGAATACGTTTCCAAATCGCCGCGCTGCACCTTCGCCTGTGCGTGGCGGCGGTTGAACGCCGCATATTCCTCCTGATTGCGGAACAGCGGCGGCAGGTGCTTCAAGCCGAAGGTCAGCATGACGCCGTGTTCGAGGCGTTCGAGCAGGCTGTCCATCGGCACAGCTTCGTCCTCGCCGCCCGAAAGCGCCGCCATCGCCGCGCCCGTCGCCGCAAAAAGGTGCGAATTGTCCGGCACAATCGCCGTTTCCTCCGTCAGGTGCAGGGTGCGGACAAACGCCTGCCGCAGTTCAGACAGGAAGTGCAGCGGCCCGCCCAAGAACGCCACATGCCCGCGAATCGGCTTGCCGCACGCCAGCCCGGAAATCGTCTGGTTCACAACCGCCTGAAAAATCGACGCCGCCAGATCCTCGCGCGCCGCTCCCTCGTTAATCAGCGGCTGAATGTCGCTCTTGGCAAACACGCCGCAGCGCGCCGCAATGGGGTACAGCTCATGATAGCGCTTTGCCAGTTCGTTCAAGCCGGGCGCATCAGTTTTCAGCAGCGCCGCCATCTGGTCGATAAAAGACCCCGTGCCGCCCGCGCACACGCCGTTCATGCGCTCTTCCAATCCGCCGGTGAAATAGATAATCTTCGCGTCCTCGCCGCCCAATTCGATGGCGACGTCGGTCTGCGGCGCGGCCTTCTGCAGCGCTTCCGCCACCGCAACGACCTCCTGTACGAACCCGACGCGCAGCGCTTCCGCCAGCGAAATTGCGCCCGATCCGGTCATGCGCACCTTCACGCGGCACGCGCCGAGTTTCTTCCGCGCTTCCCGCATCATCTCCGCCAGCGTCTCCTGCGTATGCGCGCAGTGGCGGCGATATTCGCCCCAGACCATTTCTCCCGCTTCGTTCAGCAGCACCAGCTTGACGGTGGTAGAACCGATGTCAATGCCCGCATAATAATAGGTATTTGTTTCCATTCCAGTACCTCGTCCGTCGGGCTTTTCGCCGCCACCACCAGCGAAAGCGCCCGGAAAATGATTGGTTTTTCGTTCTGCGCGCTCTGCCGTTTCTCCCGCAGCGAGGTGCAGTCCGAATCGTTTTAATTCGCCATCAACCGCGAAAAATCCTCTTGCTTTTGCAGGAAAAGTCGTGGGTTTTTGTTCAATCGGATGCGATTGCTTAAAAACATGATTTTCATACTATTCCCAGTGCGGAAAAGGCGCAGGTGAATTCGGAAATAGTATCATTATAGTAAAAGAATCCCCGTCAGCCCACGAATCGGGTAGACGGGGAAGCATGGAAGAGAGAAATCTACGGCGTTGTGCAGGAGCCGCATAAGGCGTATTGCTGTATGCTTTTGTATTTCAGGCATCTGCCTTCGGGCGTTGCGTGCAAGGCATTGTGCCCTGCACGTCCTTCATCATACCGCGCCTTTCCCATAAAATCAACCCGGTTTGCACACACCAAAATGTGTACTTCCATATTTCTCCCTTGAAATCCACAAAAAATACACTTTGTGCTGATTATTCGCCATTCTCCAGCTCTGCCAGAATTATCGGAACTTTCGCGGCTTCCGCCGGATCAAGCGGCGGATAATCCGGGTTCACATCCATCAGCACATCCAGCAGAATTTCGCTCATCAGGTAGCGCGTGAACCACTTGTCATCCGCCGGAAGGACGTACCATGGGGATTCCTTCGTCGCGGTCGCATTGATGGCATCCTCGAACGCTTCGTCATACTGCTTCCACAGGCGGCGTTCGCGCATGTCATCCACCGAGAGCTTCCAGTGCTTATCTTCGCGTTCCAGCCTGTCAAGGAAGCGACGCTTCTGCTCGTCACGGCTGACGTTCAGGTACACCTTGACGACGCGGTATCCGTTCTCGTAAAGGTACTGTTCCCAATTGCAAATCTGCCGATAACGCTTAGGGTAGAAATTCGAATCATCCGTCACGCGCGGCGGCATGGCATAGCCCTTCTCCATGTGGTGCACGCGCGTCACAAGCACATCCTCGTAGTGGCTGCGGTTCATCACGCCGATTTTCCCGCGCGGCGGAACGGTGCGGATGATACGCCAGAGATAATCATGGCTGAGTTCTTCCTTGCTGGGCGCTTTGAATGCCGCGACTTCCAGCGCCGCCGGATTCAGCTGCCCAAACACCTTCTTGATGAGGCTGTCCTTGCCCGCCGCGTCACGCGCCTGAATGGCAATCAGGATGCCCTCGCGCCCCTGCGCATAGAGTTTATCCTGCAGTGCCGCCGCTTCCGCAAGGTTCTCCATCGTTTGCGCCTTGAGCGTCTTTTTATCCACGAACTCCGGCGCGCCCGTCTCCGCGTCCTTCAATTCGAGCTTCTTGCTGCCATCCCAGCGGTAGTCTTTCAGCGACACGATGCTCATTTTGTCTTCTCCTTGCGCGATTTAAGTTGTGCGCATTTTCCTGCTGTATGCGCGTGTTGATGCAGGGATTTCGCCTCCGCAGAGGCGATTTCCCCTGCGACATGACCATAATGTCACAAAAGCGTACACCGTGAAGCCATTCAAGAGAGCAATCGCCACGCCCCTCTTAAATCTGCATCGAGGGGAACACGCTCGTGTGTTCCACCAATTCCGCACGGAACCGCTGCACCAAGCGCACCTGCGGCTCGCTGTCGCTCATCACCCGCATCGTCAAATCCGTCACGCCCGTGCTCGCCAGCGCCTGTTTCGTCTGCTGGAGCAAACGCGTGCCCAAGCCCTTGCGCTGGAACTCCGGCACGATATACAGCCCCATAACCTCCGCCGACGTGTACTGCCCCGCGGCGACGCACGCACCAACCAGATTCGACCCATACAGGATGCCCAGCGCGGCGAAATTCTGCCGATTCATCTGCTGAAGCAGGAAGCCGTGGTCAAAGTAGCTGAACCCGGCGCCGCGCATCCGCGACACCAAATCCATCTGCTCCTGCACGGTGTTGAGCGGAAGCGTGATGCACGAGCAGTTGAACAGCTGCGGCACTTCGTCAGGGTCGTTCAGGCGCACCAAATCCTCGGTGTAATCCATCTTGAAGCCGTTGTGCTCATAAAACGCCAATTGGCGCTCGTCCTGCACATCCACGGCTGTGTACAGCCGTGCCGCCGCACCGGGCGCTTGATTGCGCAGCTGCCGCGCGCGCGCCGCAAGCGACCCCAGCAGCCAGTATTCGCCTTCCGGCTTGCTGGTCATGCTGAAATAGATGTTGACCGGGCGCGAAGGGAAAATCGTCGGCTGATACTGATAAATCAGGAATCCCTCGCCGACGGGGTTGTTCTGGTCGTCCTTGACGAAGAATACGTCCTCTTTCGGCAGACCCATGTAAAATTCGTTCGGTTGCGTCACCTGCATGGCTTATTTCCTTTCTTCGGCGGTCTGAATGCGGCCGTCATCCAGCAGCACGGCGATGAACATCGGCACAAGCGCGAGCATCATCACCCCATAAAGTATTCCGTTGTCGATGGCAGACTTGTCCAGCGCAAATTCCACGGCGATGCACACGCCCGCGCCGGCCAGCAGCATCACGATGCGCGCAATGCTGATTCCTTTCAGCCCATCCCGGCGGATGCAGCGGGTCAGGCGTGATGCCAGCAGCACCGCCAGCGTCAGCGCCGCCATGAGCATATTCAGGCGGACAAAGCCGAAGCGGATAAGCTCATCCGCGCGCCACGAATCGAGCAGCACCTGCATCACGCTGATGATGGTCAAGCCGGTTTCCAGCGTCCGCCCGGCGATTTTCTGCCTGCGCCCTTGCACCAGCACAATCACGAGTGCGACTGCCGCAACGATGGCTTCATATGCCCAAACCAGCATCTGCCCGTCCTCATTCTGGAAAGGCAGGAAGTACCAGCAAATATCGTCCATCTGTTTGCTGAAGCCCTGCCCCGTGAAACCCTCGGCAAGGCGCAGACCGCACAGCGCCAGCAGCGCGCCGGGCGTCACCGCGTCCAGCAGGGGCAGCGCCTTCTGCTTCGTCAATTTCGCATACAGCGTAATCGCGCCCATGCCGCCAAGGATGCCGCCATAGAGCGTATAACCGCCCTGCCAGAACTGCCAGAAGAACGAGCTGCCGCCCAAATCAACCATGATGTACGAATACCGGGCAAGCATATACAGCACGCGCGCGCCCACCAGTGCCCCAAAGCCGCCAACCGTGCAAATCGCCGCGCGGGTGTCCAGCGGGAGGCGCTTGCGCGAGCACAGCAGCGTCAGCACCAAACCGCACAGAGCGCTGATAGCAGCGGTCAAGCCGTATTTCGTCAGAAAGAAGATGTCGGGATTCCAATAATCAATCTCTTCTGACTCCATCAGCGGCTGCACCACGTCTACAATCCGCGCGGAAGGCGACGGCACAAGCAGCAGCACTGCAATGGGCAAGGCAATCAGCAGCAGGGCGCACCAAATCGCTGCATTTTGTTTTTTCATTTTTTCTGGGTACTCCTTCAATTCCGCCGAAGCCGACGGGTTTCTTTTTTGCTGATGCGGAGAATTTCGCAGAACTCCACAGAATATATTATACTTGCTTTTTCCCCGGTTGACAAGCTGTAATCCGGATTCTTTCAGCTATCCATCACAAATTTTCTGTTACAAATTTCCGCCCGCGCTCAGCACCAGCAGCGCGATTCCCAGCGCCAATGTCCCCGAAATCACGCCGTGCAGCGCCTGCCACGCCAGCTGTTCACCCAGCCGCATCAATCCTTGCGGGTACAGCGCGCGGTTCTGCATGATGACTGCGCATCCGCCGAAACCCGTCGCTGCGGACAGGAGAGCAATCCGCAACGGCAGAGGTGCCGGCAGGTTCGCGATCGTCACCGCGCCCGTCGTAACTTCCAGCAGCGTCGTCAGCGGGAGACGCATCGCATCAGGCAGGAAATCCGTCAGCGTCGCAAAGACGCGAAGCATCGTCATCGTGCCGCAGACAAGGAGCATGGTTCGGGCGCTGTCCTCCACCGCGCGTGCGAAGGAGACAGGGGGCATTGCTGCCTCTGGCACTTTTTCAGCGGATGTAACCCTCGTCCACCGTTTCGCCAGTCGCCCCGCGCAGCAGCCGCCCGCCAGCACGCTCAGCAGCACAATTGCCCCCGCGATTCGGCTGTTCAGCCAGCTTCCGATTGTCCCCAGCAGGAACATCGGGCTCATCGTCGCGCAGGAGACCGCCAGCGCCTTCTGTTCCCGGTGCGGACGGCTACCCTGCATCGCCAGCAGCCGCGCACCCGTCGGCGAACCGCCGCACCAGCCCAGCAGCATCAGCATACCGGGCTGCATGTCGCGTCCGCATCGGCTCACCAGCATCTGCGACAGCGTCAAGTACGGGAACAGCCCCGGCATCACGCTGCGCACGAACAGCGCACACGCCGCTTCCGCCGCCGCCATCGTCTCCGGCGCGCGCAGGAGCAGCAGCGCCATCATCCCTGCCAGCAAAATCCGCATTTTCGTCCCTGCCTTTCTGGGGAAAGGATATGCGGCGGTTGACAAGTTTCATTCGGGAAGGTACAATTGAAGGAGACTACTGTTTTCAAATGAGAATGCACAAAGATGCGAAGCGCATTTTTCTTTCTGGCTAACGGGAGTGGAACGCAGCGTAGCAGCGCTACGCTAAGTGGAATGACCGGACGCCAGGAGGGAAAAGGCGCAAGCAGCTGGCGCAGGCGAATGCAGAAAAGAGTAGATAGGAGGAGAATCCCCATGAAAGACACCTTCCTCATGATTGACGGCAACAGCCTGCTGCACCGGGCTTTCCACGCCCTCCCGCTGATGGACGCGGGCGGCGTTTACACCAATGCGATTTACGGCTTCCTGACCATGATGCTCAAAGCGATTTCAGACGAAAACGCCCGCTATCTCGCGGTCTGCTTCGATGAGCACGCGCCGACGTTCCGTCACACGGCATATCCCGACTACAAAGCGGGACGCGCCGCGACGCCGGATGAATTGCGCCAGCAGTTCGCTACCATTCGGACGCTGCTGCCGGAAATGGGCATCCAGGTTTTCTCCCTGCAAGGCTGGGAGGCGGACGATCTGCTCGGCACGCTGTCCAAACTGGGTGAGGACGCCGGGGTCAGCCCCGTCATCCTGACCGGCGACCGCGACGCGCTCCAACTGGTGTCCGATACAACGCAGGTGCTGTTCACCCGCAAGGGCATCAGCGAAACGACCCACTTTACACCCGCCATGGTGTACGAAGTGTATGGCTTCTCGCCGGAGCAGGTGGCGGACTGGAAGGGACTGGCAGGAGACAGCAGCGACAACATCCCCGGCATCCCCGGCGTTGGCGACAAAACCGCTGTGCGTCTGCTGCACCAGTATGGGACGCTGGACAACATCCTCGCACATGCGGGCGAAGTGAAGGGCAAACTCGGCGAAAAACTCGTCACATGGGCGGATCAGGCGAAAATGTGCCGCGAACTGGCGACGATTCGCCGCGACGCACCGATTGCGTTTTCCCTCAAGGCGTGCGCCATGCCAGACTTCCGGCATGGGATTCCCGCGCTGGAAAAGCTGAAGCTGAACAGCATCATCCGCCGCCTGCAAGCGCCTGACGATGCGCCCGCGCCGGATACCGCAGCAGAGGAAACACCCTTGACGCTCCTGCCCTTTGCAGACGCCGCCCCGATTTCCTCCGGCGCTGATCTGACCGCGTGGCTCACCGCCCTGCCAGACAGCGCCCGTCCAATTGCCATCGCGCTGGATGACACAGTGCTGACGTGCGCGGCGCAGGATTTGTCCTGCTGTCAGGCGGCACTCGGCGGCGATCTGCTCACTCCCGGCGCTGACCCGGAGGATCTGCTCCGCGCCCTCGCGCCCGACCTCGCCGCGCACCCCGCCGTCATCCACGACGGCAAAACGCTGTGGCACCGGCTGAACCGCGCGAAACTCCCCATGCCGGAGCGATACGCATGGGACGTGCAGCTTGGCGCGTACCTGCTTGACCCGCAGCGCAAGAGTTACAGTCTGGACGCGCTGTGCGGCGATTTGCCCACTGACGCGCGCGGAATGCTCTCGCTGTGCCGGTGGCAGCAGGCGAATATTGAACGCATGGGCATGAGCCACCTCATGCGCGACGTGGAAATGCCGCTTTCCGGCGTGCTGTACCGCATGGAGGACATCGGCTTCACCGTCGATACGGCGTTCCTGCGGCAATTGGGCGAGCGCTACACGCAGGAAATTGAGCAGAGCAAGCAGCAGGTATTCACCGCCTGCGGAACAACCTTCAACCTCAACAGCACCCAGCAGCTTGGCGACGTGCTGTTTGATAAATTGCAGCTGCCGCACGGCAAGAGGACAGCGCGCGGCTACTCCACCTCCGCCGAAGTGCTGGAAGGTTTGCAAGACATCGCGCCGGAAGTCATTACGCCGCTATTACGCTATCGGCAGCTGACGAAGCTCAATTCGACCTACGTCGAGGGTCTGCTGCGCCTGACGGACGCGACCGGACGCGTACACTCCACCTTCGATCAAGTCGCCACCGCCACCGGGCGCATTTCGTCCAGCGAGCCGAATTTGCAGAACATCCCCGTCCGCACGGAGGAGGGCAAGGAAATCCGTCAGGCGTTCCTGCCGCGCGCGGGCTGGGTACTGCTGGACGCGGATTACAGCCAGATTGAGCTTCGCCTGATGGCGCACTTCTCCGGCGACCACGCACTGGTGGAAGCCTTCCGCACGGGACAGGACGTTCACGCGCGCACTGCCAGCGAAATCTTCGACGTGCCGCTGGATGAGGTGGATTCTACGCTCCGTTCCCGCGCCAAGGCGGTCAATTTCGGCTTGATTTACGGCATCAGCGGATTTGGTCTTGCGAAAAACACGGGCGTGAGCCGTCAGGAGGCGCAGGAGTTCATCAACCGTTATTTTGCGAAATATCCGGGCGTGAAGGGCTTCATGGACAGCGCCGCCGAGGACGGGCAGCACAACGGCTACGCGCTGACGCTGATGGGGCGTCGGCGGTATCTGCCGGAGCTGAAGAGCGACAAGGCGGTTGTGCGCGAGTTCGGCAAGCGCGCCGCCATGAATACGCCCGTGCAGGGGACGGCGGCGGATATTATCAAGCTGGCGATGGTACGGGTGGACGAAGCCTTGCGCCGGGAGGGACTGAAGAGTCGGCTGATTTTGCAGGTGCATGACGAACTGCTGCTGGAATGCCCGCCGGAGGAAGTGGAAAAAGCGGGGAAGCTGCTGAAGGATGCGATGGAGCATGTGATTGAACTGCGCGTGCCGCTGCTGGCGGAGGTGCATCAGGGAACAAACTGGGCGGAAGCGAAGTAAGGATAAGGGAAGGGAAAACAGAGGATAAACACGCGGGTAGAGCATGGTAGTGAGACCAACTCAATCGCGCGGAGGGGTCAAGGGGGAGACTTCGTCTCTTTTCCTTTTCCCCTTGCGGAGTCCAGAGGCAGCGCCTCTGGTGGGGCTTGGGGCAGCGCCCCAACTGTTCCTCGTCAAATCAATTCAAAGAGAAAAGTCAACAAAAGGCGCAGGCAGCGAAGCGTCCCTGCCAGTAACTTTGCGCATCCGCAGATGCACCCCCAAGCTGCTTTACCCACCACTTGCATATTGTCGCGCCAGATGGGCGCGACCACGCATCTGTTCTTTCAGACATAGTGACTTTTGCCCGCAAGCAGGGGATTTCGCCTCTGCAACCGTAATCATCCCATCATAAAAATCCCCCGTCAGCCGGACATCATCATCCGCTGGCGGGGGATTCGTATCCCTATCAATACTCGTACACCGTGACCAAGCCGCCCATGTTGTCCAGCGACATGGTGTAGTTGCTGGTCTTGCGGCTGATGCTGACGGAGAAGGTGCTGCTGTCGTCGCCCACCTGCTGGCGGACGATTTCGTACTTCAGCTGACCGTCCTCAAACACGGCGATGTGCGGGTGCGCCATCAGGTACTCGATGTACTCTTCCAAGCACATGTCCAGATGGTGCATCACCGTTGCGTTCGGAATGCCCACGAAGCGGAACAGATTCATTTCCACGTTCACGCCCGTCTTGTAGGCGCGGCTGACGGTGCCCTTCGTCGGGAAGTTCTGCAGCGGGAAGCGGAACACAAGCCCGTACTTCCAACTGTTTTCGTACATCCACTTGCCCTGCTCACTCTCGGAGAACACCATCTTGTTCAATTCGTCATTGCCGTTCTCGTAGAGGTACAACGTGAAAGCCAAGCCGGAGTTATATTCGCTCGTGCCGGGCAGGTTGATGCTCTTCTTTGTGGCGGCAATCAGCTCATCATCCGTCCACGCGCTGTGGCGGCCTTTCAAGCGGTTGTATTCCGCGTCCCAGAGCGTCTGCTGGTCGGAAATGCTGCGGTACGCCTCGCGGACGACATAGCCCTCCAGCCCCGCTTCTTTTGCGGCATTAAGCGCATCCAGCAGGGCATTCGCCGCCACCGGGAACAGCCGCTGGTCGGAATTGCGCCAAATGCTCTTCGTCACGCCCATGCTCCGCGCATAGGTCATGATGGACACCAGCGATGATTCGTCAAAATCCGACGGGCGGGAATGCCACTCGTTGACCAGCAGCAGTCCGCCCAGCATCACGTCCTGACGCGACACCGTGACCGTGCCGGGGTTATCCAGCGGATAATTCGTCAGGTCGACAATGGAGATGCCTTCCTGCGTGTCCGGCGTAGGCCAGTCGGCACTGATGTTGTTGTTCGCCGTCAGACGGTCTTGCAGCTCCTGCACTTCCTGCCGATACGCTTCGTAGCGCTCCGTGTTGCGCTTCTCCACCTCGGCGCGCTGCTCATTGACGTTGCGCACACGCATGGCGTAGAGCAGATTGCTGCCGAACAGGCACAGCACCGCCACCGCCGCCAGCACCGCCGTCGTCGCAATCAGGAACGTCAGCGAACTGACGCGCTTCTTCCCGGATGACTTCTTCATATACGAAAAACACCTGCCTTTTCGGGTGAAACCCTTTCATCAGGATGCCCGCGCGGCGGAAAATCAGTCAGCACAGGCATATTCTCTATTTCTATTCGCCGCGCAAGGGCGATTTTCCTGCTTGCGGAAAAAATCTGCATCAAAAAGCGTGTTGATTGAATGACTTTTCCTGCGCGGGACACAATAACAACGTCGCAGGGAGCGATTTCCCTGCAATCTGGAAGATTGAAAGGGGATTTTTTAATGCAAACCAGTTGGATAACGCGGAAGCGCCTGTTGATGGCGCTGTCACTGTGTTCCTGCGCCGTTCTGCTTGCGTCCTGCCGCGCCAGCGCCGACACGCGCACGGGTCAGGCGGATGGCTACGGCGGCATCCTGCGCGTGCAGGTGATGATGGAGGACGGCGCCATCAGCGCCGTGAACATTCTGGAACAGCATGAGACGGACGGCATCGGCAGCCGCGCGCTGGATATTCTGCCGGACGAGATGATTCGCATGAACACATGGGACGTAGATGTCGTGACGGGCGCAACGACAACGAGCAATGCCCTGCGTGAAGCCGTCCGCGTCGCCCTGAACGCGTCGGACACAATGGACAAGGCAACGGGCAATCCGGCAAACCGCGCGGGTCAGGCGGTTCGCGAGGGCATCGGCATGGCGGCGACCGGGCGCGTCGGGCCGGGCAAGGATGACGAGGACGGGCAGGTTTACTCCTTCAACGTCGTGTTTGCGCACGGGACGTTCGACGAGGACGGGCGCATCGTGTCGATGGCGGTTGACCAGCTCGAAGTGGCAACGCCGAATTACAGCGGCGCGTCCATGCCTCAGTTCAGCGGCTTTCCGGGACAGGGCGGCTATTCGCTCTGGGATGACAATACCGGGAAGGTCGTCGGCTACACCGAGGACAGCGAGGACAACTACATGCAGGAAATTGCCGCATGGACGAGCAAGCGCGCCCGTGGAGAGGATTACCAGCTGACGAGCGGTTCATGGCGCGAGCAGATGGACGCCTATCAGAACATGATGGTCGGCATGACGGTGGACGAGGTAGAGACGTGGTTTGGGCGGTACTTTTCCGCCGAGAACGGCCACCCGTTGACGGAAAATTCCTCTTCCGACGCTGATCGCGCCCGCTGGGAAGCCTTCTCCGACGACGACCGCGCCCGCGCCGCCGACATTGTCTCCGGCGCCACCATGTCCCTGCGCGACGCCCACGGCGACATCCTCACCGCCATCCGCCGCGCGTGGGAGGATGCACAAAAGGGGGAGTGACCCAAGGGGCGTTGCCCCTTGACCCCACCAGAGGCTTTGCCTCTGGACTCCACAAGGGAAAATGAAACGGGACGAAGGCCCCTCCCTTGACCCTTCCGCGCGATTCAGTTGGTCGCTTCTGCATACAGTGCCCGCGTGTTTGTCCGATGAACCTTCGGTTCAAGCCAACAAACATGAAACCCTAAAAGTTGCGGCGCCGAAGGTTTCCAAAGGGCGATCGCAGGTTTCACCTGTTTTCATGCCCTTTGGTCGCCGCCGCAGCGGCGAAACCCCTGCCGCACGAATCAGCTTTCGATTCGTGCGGCTTTTTTTTCGATGGCTTTCATCAAAGCATCAAGCTCCGGCATTTTCTCTCGCACTGGCGCAAGCGTGTTCCGCACAACTTCCGCTTCCCGTGCTTCATGTGTCACCAGCGTCGCCACTGCATAGGCAGGAAGCGCATAGTCCACCATGCGAAACATCACCTGCCGTATGGCTGCGCCGGCTTTTCCACGATAGAGCGCCGTAAATTCACCCGGTTCACCTGCCAGAAGTTCCGCAACCACCCCATCGCTCAGCAGAAGTTTCCATGCAGTATATGACAGCCGCGCCTCGCTTTCCAGCACCTGTTTCATCAGCCCGTACGCCTTCTGTGCATCACACTGAACCATCAGCGCAATCTGCGCTCGCTGAAAGACGCAGATTGCATCCTGACATGTCTTCACTGTTGCAGGCTGCGGAATGTTTTCAATCGAAACATCTGTCACCTCCACCCCGCCATTCGCCTTCATACGCGCGAAATACAGCCACTCCGCCAATTGTTCCGGATCTCGAAGCATCCGTGCGATTGCCATCGGCGATGCGATAAACCGCTCATCCATCGGCAGAATGCACGTCATCACCAGCACCACGCCACCCATCGCCAGTTCGCACAGCACCAGTGACACCGGCTGCCCCAGCGTCAGCAGGGTCAGCACGCCGAACACCACCGCCAGCGCCCCGCCATACAGCAGGGGACAGAGCGTGTACAGCGTCACGTCGTGCCGAGAGGCATCCTCCGGCGGAAGCAGATACGGCTGATAGCGCAGACGACTTTGCGCCGGTACTGGAACACGCACGAACGCCCCTGTGCCGTCCGCCTGATAGACCCGCCCGAACGCCTCGTAACGCACGAGCTTCCAGCCAAAGTGCCTGCCGACCAGCATTTTCGGCACATCTTGCAGCAGATACGTCACGACCGCCGTCAGTGCCAGCCCCAGATACGTCGCCAGATTCCGCTCTTCATTCGTCCCGACAGTCAGCTGTGCGTTCACGCCGATTAGTGCCGCGCAGAACAGTACCGCCGCCAGCAGGATGCTGCCCATCCGCAGGAGCGGAAACAGGCGCTGAAATGTCCGATTCTTCATTCTTGCGCTTCCTTTGCCTTTCTTGATTCGTAGATTTCCTTTTCCTGCGCCATTCTGTCTATCGTCCACTGATAGCAGCGCGGCATGGTCGTATGGCGGATGCGGCGCAGGAACTGCTTGCGGCACTGCTCCGCTTTCTGCTCGTCGCCGTCGCGCAGCAAATGCACCGCGTACGCCGTGCGCCAGACAAGCGGCTGCTTTTCATGCTTGCGCAATTCCTTCTGCATGTACAGCGTGTCATACTCTTTCAGGAAGTATCCCGGCTTGTCCAGCGCCAGTTCACACAGAACGCCGCGCGGAATCAGCTGCCACCAAAGGCGCTTCGTCTGCTCCCGATGCTCCTGCGCCAGCATGGTCAGGATGTCCAGCGCCTCACCATAGCGGTTCTGCATCATCAGCCGCGCGGAACGGTTAATCATGAGCGCCGCATCATTCTGATCCTGAATTTTGTCCGGCGGCGTGAAGTACTCCTCCGGCATTTCCGTGAGCAGGCGATCCGTCAAGTTCTCCGCCAGCAGGCACTGCATCTGCCACATTTTGCGCCGTTTTTCGGGCTGGAATACTTTCCGAATTTCGCTTGGCGGCATGATGATGCCGAGAAACGCATACCCCCACGCCAGCACAAGGCAGGCAATGGCGGATGCTGTCCCATACAAATTGACTGCCAACGCATAGAACAGTATCGCCAGCGCCATCTGCACATAAAACAGTGCCGTCCGCGCCCGTTCCTGCTGCCTGCCCGTTTCCTTTTCCCACGGAACAGCTTCCATCACGATGCTCATCTTGCGCTCCGCCGCCGGAAGGTACTGCACGCGCCAACCGACGGTTTTCCTGCGGATATACTGAAGAAAGTACAAATCCAACACCTGTATTCTGCAGCCATACAGCACCAGAAGCAACGTATACAGCAGCATATGCAGTGCCAATGCTATGATCAATCCGCAGATAAGCGGCGGCACAGCAAGCATCATCAGCATCAGCGCATCATCCGTTATCTCGATGAGCGGCAGAAGCAGGCATAAAAACGATGCAATACCCATGATGAATATTCCCAGCGCCAAGTATCCCCGTAGTTTCTGCATCATTCTTCTCCTTTTCGCGGTCATCCGTGGAAATTTCCGCTTCCAGTATACGCCTTTCCCCCGATTGCGTCAAGGGAAGGGTATTTTTCCGGCAGCAGTCACGGGTTCGTCATCTGTTCGTCACTTGACGGGGATATGATAGAAGCGGAAAGGAGTGAAGCTCCATGAAACGGCATTTCGCAAACATGGTGTTTGCTTTGATTTTGATAGCGTACACGGTTTATGCGGCGCTGGACACGTTCGTGATTGTCCGTGTGCTGACGCCGGACACGCTGCCGACGGCAACCGCTGAAGCCTCCACCGCGCCGACGGAACCTCCGGCGGAACAGACGACCACCGCGCCCATTTCCACCGATACGGAATACCACGACGACCAAATCGACATTGTGCTGACAACGATGCGCGTTGAGAACACGACGGTGTACGTTGCGGATGTGCAGATTGCGGACATTTCCCTGCTCAAAACGGCGCTGGCGGGGAACACCTACGCCCGCAACCTGACCGAGACGACCTCTGTGCAGGCGGCGAACGCGGGCGCGATTCTCGCCATCAACGGCGACTATTACGGCGCACAGGAGCGCGGGTATGTGCTGCGCAACGGCGTGCTGTACCGCGCATCGGCGCAAAGCGGCACGGACGCACTGGTCATCGCTGCGGACGGCAATTTCCGCATCATCAACGAGGGCGAAACGAGCGCCGACACGCTGGTGCGTGAGGGCGCGTGGCAGGTGCTGACGTTCGGCCCGGCGCTGGTCAAGGACGGGCAAGTGACCGTCAGCAGCAGCGACGAAGTCGGGCGCGCCATGACCTCCAACCCGCGCACCGCCATCGGGCAAATCAGCGAAGGGCATTACCTGCTGGTCGTCTCCGACGGGCGGACGAAGGAAAGCACCGGGCTTTCCTTGCGGCAATTGGCAGAGCTGATGCAGTCGCTGGGCGCACAGGTCGCCTACAACCTCGACGGCGGCGGCTCTTCGACGATGGTGTTTCAGGGGCGCGTCGTCAACAACCCGACCACGAACGGGCGCAGCATCCGCGAAAGGAGCGTGAGTGACATTGTCTACATCGGCTATTGACCGCAAATGCGTGAAACTTGCGTTCTATCATCTGCTTTTTGCCGCCGTGACCGCGCTGGGCGGATTCGTGTATGAGCAGTTCAGCCACGGGGTCTACTCGGACTTCATGGTATATGCGTTCCTGCCGCCGCTGGTGCTGGGAGCGTGTCCGCTGCTGATTCGCGCCCTGCGCGGGAAAGCGCTGCCGGGGCGCTGGTGCGTGCGGCTGTACCACTGGGGCATCATTGCGCTGACAGTCGGCTGCCTGTTTCAAGGAGCGCTGGAGATTTACGGCACGACGAGTCGCCTCGTAATGGGGTACTGGATCGCAGGCGGCGCGTGCCTTGCAGGAAGCCTTGTGGCGGGCGGGAAAAAATGATCCGCATACCCCTTTGACGAACCTCGTGCTTGACCCGCTGCTGATTTTCGTCTGCCATTTTGGCATGGCGGTTGTCGGGCTGATTGCGCTGCTTGTGGTGGAGCTGCTGCCCGATCAGGTGATGCTGCTCTTCGGCGCGCAGAACGTAAGTAATACAGAAAAACCGGGGCGAATCCTCCGAAACAGGGGAGGTTCGACCCGGCTTTGTTTTTGATATGCCATTACTCCTGCGGATTTTCGGGGTGCTGCTCCCGCTCCTGCATCAGCTTCCGAATCGCGGTAAACGATTCCTCGGAAATATCATGCTCAATTTTGCAGGCGTCCTCGCGGGCAACATCGGAATCAACGCCCAAACTCTCCAGAAAGCTCGACAGCGTCTTGTGGCGGTCATAAATGCTTCTCGCGATCTCCATCCCGGCGGGCGTGAGCGTAATCAAGTTGTCAGCATCCATCGTCAGATAACCGTTTTCGCGCAGGCGCTTCATCGCCACGCTGACAGACGGCTTCGTGACCCCCAGCAGCAGAGAAATATCCACAGAGCGTGCATAGCCTTTTGCTTCTTTCAGGCGGAGGATTGCTTCCAAATAGTCCTCAGCGGATTCGTGAATGTTCATTCGATACTCCTTTCCGGATATAATGCGTTTCCTTTTCTTCTTATTTTACCATGCGCGGCGAAAAAATGCAACCTTCATTTTTCTGCCTGTGCCAAGCGGAAATACTCCGCCGCGCCATCCGCAATCGCTTCGCCCAGCTTCTCCTGATAAGCAGGCGAGAGCAGCAGCGCTTCCTCCGCCGGATTGGAAATGAAGCCGCATTCCACCAGCACCGACGGCGTATCCAGCTGGAGAATGAAGTAGTCGCCCGGCATGGCGGCGCGCTCCTTTTGGGGCGAAAGGGCGGTAATGAGCGCTTCCTGCATCGTTCCGGCGAGCAAGCGCCCCGCGCCGCTGCCCGCGCGGTAGAACACTTGCGGCCCAGATTCCGACCGCACGCGGTATTCGTTCATGTGGATGGACAGCACCATGTCCGCCTGCCCTTGAACCGCCATATCCACGCGGCACTGCATGTCCTGCCGCTTCTTCGTCACATTTGCCGGACGGGTTGTGTCGTCGCAGAGATCGGTGTCTGTCCGGCGGGTCATCAGCACCGTCGCGCCGCGCTGCGTCAGGCTCTTTTCCACCTCCAGCGCTACGGCGAGGTTGACCTCTTTCTCCCACACGCCGGAATCTCGGCAGCGCGCGCCGCCGTCATAGCCGCCGTGGCCGGGGTCAACGAGGATCGTCCGCCCCGTCAGGCTGCCCGCGGCGATATATGTCGTTTCCGGCGTGGGAGACGGGGGTGCTGCGTCCGTCGGTCTTTGGGGAATTCGAGTCAGCGCAACACCCACCAGCGCCGTACCGACAAGCAGCGTTGCAAAAGTCAGCACCGGCAGGACGTGCGATGCGAAATTGCGGAAAAAGGGCGATTTTTCTGCCAAGAAACCCACCTCCTCTCTCCAGTCTATGTCGGATACGGTATGGGCATGTCCGAAGCACACCAAATTGACGCATGATTATGCTTTTGTTGATGTATCCAAGTCTGCTATCCATCCGCTGTATATGTATCCCGTCCTTCAAATCGTTTCAAATTGGGCGAAAGCATCCACAGTTTCCACAGGATTATCCACAGTGTTTTTTGCCGATTTTGCCTTGACAAACCGCGTATGACCGCAAATTATCCACATTGTCCACAGGGTTATCCACAGAAGTTGTCCACCCCCTGCGCGGCTTGTGGATTCTTTTGCGGATAACCAGAAAATGGTGTCGAATGTTCGCATTTTGCGGATAATTATTCATTTCTGCGCATAAACGTTCTTTGGTGCTTGTCCCAAATGGCATGAGCGCTCCCCGCGGAGGACAATGTGACGAAACGTGCCTTTTCACCGCGTTTTTCGTCGGACGGGGCTGGGGATAAAGCGGTGTATCTGTGAATGATTTGGGGATGAAAAGTGGATAAATTGGGGATAACTCCAATAGCAGTGGGGTTGTCCCCCATGAAGCCCCTTCACGCTGCACCTATGCGGCTTGACTTTTTCGTTGCAGGGGGAAACCCCTACGCCGCACGCGAACACTGCACAAAAGTGTCGTACCATCGCGCAGAAAGGTCAATCAAAAAGCTGCTTGAAACTTTTTTTGCCGTTTGCTGAAAAATCGGAAAAAATAGCACCATGAACGCCATGAAGGCGCGGAAAATGGCTTGACAAGGCACGTTCTTGGCGGTAAAATATCTTTTCGGACATTCTTGTCTTTTTTGTGCATTTTGCACGTTTTGAGTTGGAAGAAATATCCACTTTCAAGGAGCGACAGACACCTTACGAGGAGGACGATTCATGCTGCCAGCCCACGACACGCCGGCTTTCCGGGAGCTGCTCCACCAGCAGGTGGAAAAACGGCGAACCTTTGCCATCATCTCGCACCCGGACGCGGGCAAAACTACGCTGACCGAAAAGCTGCTGCTGTACGGCGGCGCAATCCGCTCGGCGGGCAGCGTCAAGGCGCGCAAAAGCGATAAGCACGCCACGTCCGACTGGATGGACATCGAGAAGCAGCGCGGCATCTCGGTCACATCCTCCGCAATGCAGTTTGAGTTTGACGGCTTCCGCATCAACATTCTGGACACACCGGGCCATCAGGACTTCTCTGAGGACACCTACCGCGTGCTGGTTGCGGCGGACGCAGCCGTCATGCTGATTGACGCGGCGAAGGGCGTTGAGGCGCAGACTATCAAGCTGTTCAAGGTCTGCCGGATGCGCAACATCCCGATTTTCACGTTCGTGAACAAAATGGACCGCGCGGCGAAAGACCCCTTCGCGCTGATGGAGGAGCTGGAACAGGTGCTTGGCATCCGCTCCTGCCCCATCAACTGGCCGATCGGCACGGACGGCGATTTCCAAGGCGTTTACCACCGCGACACAAAGATGGTCGAGCTGTACACGGGCGGCGACCACGGCAAATCGATGGTGCAGAAGACTGACATCGCCATTGACGACCCCGCGCTGGAGCATGTGCTGGCAAAGCACTACCGCGAGCGGCTGGCGGAGGAAATCGACCTGCTGGACGAAGCGGGCGACGCTTTCGACCTCGACAAGGTGCGCCGCGGTGAGCTGACGCCGATGTTCTTCGGTTCCGCCGTGACCAACTTCGGCGTTGAGCCGTTCCTTGAGCGCTTCCTGCAATACACGCCGCCGCCCCTGCCCCGCAAGAGCGACATCGGTGACATTCAGCCCGAAGAGCCGTACTTCTCCGGTTTCATCTTCAAGATTCAGGCAAACATGAACCCCGCGCACCGCGACCGGCTGGCATTCATGCGCATCGTGTCCGGCGCGTTCGAGAAAGGCATGGAGGTCTGGCACTCCGGGACGAACAAGACCGTCGCGCTCAAACAGCCCCAGCAGTTCATGGCGGACGAACGCGAAGCCGTGGAGGAAGCATGGGCGGGCGACATCATCGGTCTGTTCGACCCCGGCATCTATCAGCTTGGCGATACGCTCTCCGGCGGCCCGAAGCTGCACTACGAGAACATCCCGGTCTTTGCGCCGGAATTCTTCTCCCGCGTGCGTCCGGCGGATTCCATGAAGCGCAAGCAGTTCCAGAAGGGCATCACCCAGCTGGCGGAAGAGGGCGCCATTCAGACCTTCATCCGCACAGAGACGGGGCGCGAGGAATTCATGGTCGGCGTCGTTGGCGTGCTGCAGTTTGAAGTGCTGGAGCACCGGCTGAAAACCGAGTATCAGGTGGACATTGTGATGGAGTCCATGCCCTTCCGCTTCGTGCGGTGGGTGGTGAGCACGCCCAAGCCCATCGACCAGCTGAAGCTGACATCCACGTCCGGGCGCGCAAAGGACAGCCGCGACCGCGATGTGCTGCTGTTTGAGAACGAGTGGAGTATCCGCCTTGCCTGCGAGAACAACGCAGGGCTGGAACTGGCGGAAACCGCCAATCGCAAGTAAACCGCGCAGAACTTAACACGCGCATACAGTGTGCAGCTGCGCTCAATTCAATCGCGAAAAGGGGAGTCCAGAGGGTCGAAGACCCTTTGGCGGGGTCAAGGGGCAGCGCCCCTTGTGGGGTTTGGGGCAACGCCCCAACTGTTCCTCGTCCGACCAATCCCAAGGAAGCCAGCAACAAAGGCGCAGGCAGCGAAGCGTCCCTGCCAGTAACTTTGCGCTCCCGCAGG
>ERZ773130.470-NODE-470-length-49356-cov-20.657654_pt1 | contig 49356 bp, 39 predicted proteins | sample MGYA00511919_ERZ773130 | MGnify/ENA primary metagenome ERZ773130 (study PRJEB29015, sample SAMEA2737851) | human gut metagenome | biome: human gut; feature: human-associated habitat; material: faeces | place: China | collected 2012 ...
GGCGGTTCCCCAATGTCTTTCATGTCTTTTGTTAATTTTTCACAATTCAATTTAGATTTTCATGAGTTTCGCAATTGTTTCATATGATTTCTACAATCATCATCTTCCTGCCCAGGCTGTGCAAGGATGTCTTTTTTCTCCCAGTCTGCAACAAATTCCACGCACCTGTCTGCCGGGAGCGGCCTGCTGATCAGGTAGCCCTGCAAAAAGTTGCAGCCGAGCTTTTCCAGCTGTTCTGCCTGTTCCCTTGTCTCGATCCCCTCTGCCGTCACCCAGATGTGGTTTCTCTGGGCGAACACGAGGAGCGTCTGCACGATCGGCATGCCCATCTTCCTGCTGTCGATGCCCCAGACCAGCTCCTTGTCCAGCTTGATGCTCTGGAACTCGAAATCCATCAGCCGCACGAAATTGGATTCGCCCTTGCCGAAATCATCCATGACCAGGTTGAACTTCTTATCCTGCAGCCTGTGTGCGGTCTCCAGGAGCTTTCCGTTATCCGCCGACTTCCCGAGTTCCGTCATCTCCAGCCAGATCTTCCCATGCTGGAGGCCGTACCGGTCCAGGCAGCTGCTGATCTCCTCCCAGACAGCCTCCACCATGCAGGTCTGCGGCGACAGGTTCACATTGATCCTCGTGATGCCGTGTTCCGCAAACCTCGTGAACCACCGGCAGCACTCCCGGATCATCCACAGGTCGATTTCATGCACCCAGCCGCCTTCCTCCGCCTCCTGCACAAGGCTCTCCGGGTCGAGGAAACCTCCCTTCCCGTCCCTTGCACGGAACAGCGCCTCAAGCCCGGTGATCCTGTGCTTTTCCACGTTGTAGATGGGCTGGAAATAAGCTTCCATCCCAAGACTGGAAATATCTTCCCAAGTATAAGCTCCTGTAATGCTCATGGTCTTTTACCTCTTACCTGTTTTTTTGTTCCATCTCCCAGCCCCCGCTGCCCAGATGACCTTTCCTTTTATCTCTTCCTTTCCAGCCGCACCGAGCATCCTGCTGTCCATGGACACCGGGCGGTTGTCCCCGAGGAAGAAATAACTTCCTTCCGGCACGGTGTACGGATAATCCACGCTGTCTCCTGTTTCCGACAGGCCGAAGATGACATCCGTCTCCTGCACTTTTGCGCCGTTCCTTGTCAGGTGTCCCTCACGGTCCACCTCCATCACATCCCCCGGCAGCCCTGCGATGCGCTTGATCAGGTATTCCCCGGATGCATCCTTTAAGATGACGGCATCCCCATAGCCCACGCCGTCCGGGAGGATGCGCAGGAAGAACACGATGTCCCCGGGATGGCAGGCAGGGCGCATGGAATTTCCATCCACGCGCATGATCCCGCATACCCTGAACACCAGGAGCCAGACTACGAACAGGATGACGGCGCGCTCTGAGCGCATCTTTCTTTTCCGTTTTTCCTCGCGGATCTTCAGGAGTGCCATGTCAAGGCTGTACTGTTCTCCCCCGTTCATGGCTGTTCCCGGAGACCGGTCTCTTCCAGTCCGTCTGCCTGTATCTGTCCCGGTCTCTGTGGCTTTCCATGCAGATCCCGTGTGTCTTCCTCCGGCGGACACTCTGCAAAGATGCAGTCCAGGCCGTTTTTCAAGGCTTCCAGACGGCTGCGGTACTGATGGTAGAGCGCCTGTTCCTTCTCCACTTTCTCCCTTGTCTTTGTCAGGATGACGTCCATCTGTCTCCCTGCCTCTGCAAGGATCTCCTCCGCCTGCCGGCCTGCCTCTGCAAGGATCTCTCCTGCCTTCCTCTCTGCCTCCGTAAGGGTCTCCCCTGCCTTCTGGTCTGCCTCTGTAATGGTCTCCACTGCTTTCTGGTCTGCCTCTGTAATGGTCTCCACTGCTTTCTGGTCTGCCTCTGCAAGGATCTTCTTCCCTGCTTCTTCTGCCTCTTTGAGCATGCGTTCCTTTTCGGCGCCGGCATGGTCCAGGATGGTCGCCGCAGTCTCCTTTGCACCGCCCAGGATCTCCTCCGCCTTTCCTTCTGCCTCCGCATAGAGCTTCTCCTGTGTGGGGATCTGTGCCCGCAGTCCTGCGTTCTCTGCCGCAAGCTGCATCTTTTCCAGATACAGTTCCCTTACTGCCTCCTCGTTCTTCTGCCCATAGTACTCCACCAGCTCCCTGATGTAAAGCACGACTTCCTCGCGGTCATACCCTAAGACGGCTGTCCTTAACTTTTCTATTTCCTTAACAAAATTCCTGTCTTTCATGATCTGTCACTTCCTTATAATCCCTTTTTCAGGCACAACAGGGGCAGCCTGCGCTGCCCCTGTCATGTCATCCTGCAAGTTCTCTTGAAAGTCTTGATTCAAACACTGCAAGAGCTGCCATGCAGCCGGCTGTAATGACTGCGCCGGCTATATAGATCGGAGTATCTGCCACACAGTGCCTGCCTGTCACAGCCAATAAGATGCCCGCTGATATATAGGCTGCACACATCACCACCTGGGCTGCGATACATTTTTTCTGCGTCTTCCGCAGTGCTTTTCTTCTTTCAGAATCCATGGTCCTTATCCTCCTGTTCCTTGTATTTCTGCCATGAATGGGTCTGACAGGGATCCTTCCTGTTCTGTCCGCTCATGTCAGATGTTTTGTAAGTATTTTGGAAAAATTACATATATCATTTTTGGTTTGTTGTTTGTAAGTTTAGATAATAGGTCTTTCTTTTTTATTGTCCGGGGATATGTGGATATCCCCGGGATTGTTTTTTCGTTCTGGTATATTTTGGGGTTACTGTCTTACTCTCCGTCAAGTTCCTCGCGGATCTTCCGGATACGCAGGACTGTGTATCCTGCGATCACAAGGATCAGGATGATCGGATACCAGTGGGATCCGCAGTCTGCGAAGCTGATGTGTCCGTCTGCATCACTGCTGTCTGCCGGGATGCTGTCGTCTGCGTTTCCGCTTCCGTCTGCACCGGTTCCGGTCTCTGTGCTGTCAGCGACATCTGTAGTATCATCTGAACCTGTATCTGCATCCGTGCTGTCTGCATCGGTCTCTGTACCTTCTGTCACATCCTCACCATCCGCCTGGTCTGACTCGTTGTTGTTTCTGTTGTTTTTGTTGTGTTTGTTATTTTTGTTTCCGCCGGACGCATTGTTTGCATCCGCTGCGGCGATATCTGTGGCATTGGTCTTGCCATCTGTGACCCCGGTGTTGGTTCCGTTCGCATTTCCATTGCTGTTTCCACCGCTGGTGCTTCCATTATTGCTTCCGTTTCCGCTGTTATTGCCGCTTCCGTTTCCGTCATTACCATTTCCACCGTTGCTGTTGTCACCACTGCCGGAGCCGCCGTTATTGTTTCCGTTATCTCCGCCGTTGCTGCCACCATTGCCGTTACTGTTTCCGCCGTTGTTGTTGCCGCCGTTATTTCCGCCGTTGTTGTCTGGTTTGCTGCCGTCACTGCCGGAGCTGCCGTTGTTTCCACTGTTAGAGCTGCCGCCGGTTCCGCCGTTTCCCGGATCCTTGCCGTTTCCGCCATCGCCTCCGGTTCCACCGTTGCCGCTGTCAGAGTCTCCGCCGGTTCCACCAGTTCCTCCGGTGCCGTTGTTGGAGTCTCCTCCATTTCCACCGTTGCCTCCGGTTCCGCTGTCAGAGCCTCCGCCATTTCCACCGTTGCCTCCGGTTCCGCTGTTGGAGTCTCCTCCATTTCCGCCGTTGCCTCCGGTTCCGTTGCTGGAGTCTCCTCCATTTCCGCCGCTGCCTCCGGTTCCGCTGTCAGAGCCTCCGCCATTTCCGCCGTTGCCTCCGGTTCCGCTGTTGGAGTCTCCTCCGTTTCCGCCGGTTCCACCAGTTCCGTTATTGGAGTCTCCTCCATTTCCGCCATTGCCTCCGGTTCCGTTGTTGGAGTCGCCACCATTTCCGCCGGTTCCACCATTGCCGTTGTTGGAGCCGCCTCCATTTCCACCGTTGCCTCCGGTGTTGTCACCGCCGGTTCCACCGGTTTCGCCTGAGCTTCCTCCATTTCCGCCGGAGCCGCCGTTACCCTTGTCTGAGTCGCCGCCATTTCCGCCGCTGCCTCCGCTGCTTGTGCCGCCGTTGTTATTATTTTCTCCTGCGGAGCCGTTTCCGCCGTTGCCTCCGTTTCCACCGTTGCCGATGTCGGATTTTCCGCCGTCTCCGCCATTTCCACCGGATGTTGTTCCACCGTTATTATCGGTCTTTCCCGGCTGTGTGGTCTCGGTTCCTGTACCGCCGTTTCCACCGTTTCCGCCCGGGTTCGTGTTATCTCCTGTTGCGTTTCCGCCGTTTCCTGCATCACCGCCTTTGACAGTTCCGCCAGGATTGATGGTGATGGTCTTATCGCCTGCGCTGATTCCGGTTCCACCGTTTCCACCATTGCCAGGGATACCGGTTGCGGAATCTCCGCCTTTACCGCCGTTGCCACCGGTTACCGTTCCACTGACCGTCGGAGTGATCTTGCCGTTACCGTCGATACCAGCTCCACCATTTCCGCCGTCTTTGCCTTCTGTGCCATCTGCACCGTTACCACCGGTCACATTCGCATTGCTTCCAATGATAATTCCGGCATCAGCTGTATCACCACTGGCTCCGATACCGGCTGCTCCATCCGGATGTGCGGCAGAACCGTCTCCACCTTTGATCGTACCGTTTACGATCTCAAGATTCGTTCCCGGATGTTCGCTGCTGTTAGCATCCTTGACAAATTCCAGTCCCGGTTTTGCTGCATTATCATCATCTGCCTTGTTACCTGTGATGGTATGTCCGCCAAGGTCGATCCTGATATCGCCCCATGTGTCCGGGATCTGTACTGTCTGGTCAATGTCCTTCTTTACGGTCACCTTGTAGTTGCCGTTATCATCCACTGTAACTTCCACGTTGGAGTTTTCCGCTTTTTCTGTGCTGTCTGTGGCATTGTTGCTGTTTGTATCGCCTGCGCCTTTCTCTTCGAACTGCTTCGCAATGTCCGCTGCGTCCACAAGGGAAGTCTTTCCGACTGTGGAGCCGAAATTGCTGTGGCTGATCTTGTATTCCGTTGCTTTTTTCAGGCCAGATGCAATACCTTTTCCATTTTCATCTGTCTTGAATTTCAGTGTGTGTCCGACCGGATTTCCGGATGTATCCAGTTCACGCACGCTGTACTCTGTTTTTGACCTTCCTGTAAAGGTGAGCGTATGGGCTGTCTGTCCGATGACGGCCGGTTTGTCATCCGTCACTTCCACCGTGATGCTTGTCGCAGCCCCTGCGCCTGCCTGGAAGGTGAGCGCCGCTGCATAGATGCCCTTGCCTTTTGCGGTCAGTTCATCTAATTTGTCCTGGTCTACGGTCACGGTTGCCGTGATATCATCACCGTTTGCACCATATGCCTTCACATTGGCACGGTTCTTTGCATCAGACGCTGTCAGGTTTCCGACATCATTCACATGGATGACGAAATCATCCGCTGCGATGCTGCTTCCGTCTGCCCCGTTCACCACGTTTGTGCGGTATACCGGGATGAGCGTCACTTTATCTGCCGTCTGGCTGCTGATGACCGTTGTCCCATTATAGACTTTTCCGGTGTTTGCCTTATCCACCCAGACAAAGAAGCTCTCGTTGTCCGCTTTTAACCCGTCTGTCACTCTCTGCATTTTTGCAAAGACAGCCGCAGCGATCGTTCCGCCGTCAATGACGGTGATGCGCTCCCCACTGCTGATCTGTGCACCGTTCTGGTCTTCAAAGATGAACTGGTGCTGTTTTTCCAGATCGACCGTCACCTTCCATGCCTGATAGATGCCGTGTGTGGTATGGGTATAGACGCCTGTCACACTGTCGTATTCGAGTGCCCTGTCTTCCAGTGCTTTTTCGATGTCTATCGGATAACCATTGACTGTGATGCCCTTTAAGCCGTAGCCGTCATCCGGTTTGATCTTGAGCACCAGTGGAGCGTTGTTCTTTACGATCCTTGTGTATGTGCCGGAATTTTCGTTCCATGCGCCATCATCATTTAAGAGTTTTCCGTTGTTTACCGTAACCTCCACGGTCTGTCCCTGCTCAAAGGTCACATTCAGTGCCTGTGGCTGTTTTACTTTCTGTGTCGTATAGGTATAGGTCTTTGCAGCGGTTTTCTGGAGCGCTGCGGACACATCCGTTCCCGCATTCTCCGGTGATTCTGACACGTCACTCCAGTAAGCTGTCGGAGCCAGTCCGTTTGCTGTCGTGTCTTTCAGTGTTACCTCCACCGTCTTATCATCTGCCACGATGACATGCTGGAACTGTGATGCGCCTGTCTCTTTTGTGACCAGTGTATTGTCTGTCACTTCTGCCGTTCCTCCTGTCACATGGAGATGTACGATATGGGATGGCGTAAAGACTGCTTTTAACGTCACATCCGCTTTCGCCGGCGTGTATGTTATCTCATAGCTCTTTTCTGTCCAGTTGAATGTTGCTGTGGCAAACAGATCCTTATCATGATCTGTCGTATCCGTCAGGGCTGTCAGGATGGAAAAACTCTCTCCCTTCTCCCCGGTCAGGTCTGAATAGTATCTGTCGTCAAAATCATCCGGCGTAAAAGTAAGTGTCAGTTCCTCATTCCTGTTTATCTGGATGCTTCCATCGACAGCCAGCTCATAGGTGTTGCCGGATGCATCCACTGTCTTGAAGATTCCCTTTACGCCGCCGGCTGTGAGCCCTTCCACATTTAAGGTTGTGAGCTGGCGTTTTGCCGCAGCATTGATGGTGATGTCACCGGTCACCTGAGGGATCGTCACTGTGATGCTTCCGTCTGTTTCCTCTGTGCATACCTGTGCATACGGTAATGTCTCTGCTGCACCGGTATCACTTTTTTTCATTGTGACGGTAAAGTTGTCCTTATCGAGGTCAAAGTGTGTCTTAGGACTGATCTTTACCTTGTACTGCTGCAAGTATCCCGGGTCAGCCGGTTTTGCGCCGCCGGAGATCTCTGCATTGTTCCCGGTCGTGACCGCCACGTTGAATGTTCCGAGATAATATCTCTGTACGCTGTCGGTCGCATTATAGGTTACTCCATCGATCACGATGCTCTCACCTACCGGGATCGTGACATAATCACGCGACGGATATCCGCTGTTTGTCGTGCTGCTCTGGCTGACGGTCACGCCATTTGCCGGTGCTGCCCCCACTTCATGTCCGAACACGTCTGCACTTGCACCGGAAGGGATCTTTACATCTGCTTTTTTGTCTGTACTCCTCCGCTCCACGGTCACTTTATCCGAAGCGTTTCCTGTCCCTTTGGTCTTGACGGAGTCTGTATCATCTAACCTGATCTCTGCTGTCTTGTCTGCAGGGACTTCTGCTTTTGTCACCAGTTCATTCCGGTACATGGCATCCGGGATGTAGACCAGGGTGATGGCATCAAAACTCTGATTGGTATATGTGTATGTCACATCCCCGATCTTTAAGGTGAGTGCGCCTGTCGTATTATGGTTCTTGAGATATGGTGTATCATCCCCTGTGCCGTTTGGCACAACGACCGATGATGCGCCTGCCGGGGTTGTCACCTTGTAAGTATTATGGTCTACCGGACTGTAAACGTTCAGTGTTCCGTTATCCGATACATTAAGTGTTCCGTCTTTGAGTGTAATGGTTCCATCTGCTGCAATGTCAAGCGTTACATCCATCGCATCATCCGGTGCGGTGAACCATGTACCATCCTTGCTCTTTAACTTCACACCTTTTTTCAGGGTTCCGTCTGTCACTGCTGTGACGGTATCTTTTACGATCTCGACTGTGTCTCCGGTCTGTGCCGTATCCAGTGCATCGGCAAGAGGGGCATATTTCACACCGTTTATCACAGCCTCAGCATCCATCGGTGCTACCAGTACGTTGCTCTCACCTTTTTTGGTGTTATCCGGCTGTCCCGGGTCGGCTCCGTCAGCGTAGCCGCCGAATTCGACATAAAGCCCTGATGCCTTTGAATCACCTCTATAATTTCCTTCAATAATATCGTTTAGTGTTTTATCGCTTGCTCTTAAAAGTAATCATGACTCATGAGACTGAACATCATATATTGTAGCATCCAATGCTCCGTCAACTGCGATATGCTTATCAAAACTATTAGATGAAGTTCCTAAATTACTAGGAATATCATTCCCTGCCTCAGGTCCTGATGCCCAATAATATGTTTCTCCCCATATTAAAGCACCTCGTGTTTTTCTAAACGTAGAGTTTTCTATTCTCTGACTGTTACTAAGAAGTAATCTAGTTCCTCCAGTCCATGTTCCCATTTTATTTAGATTTACAAGATATATTTCTTCTTCTGTCGACGTAAATGTAGCTAGATATCCTTGCTGTCCTGCTAATTCAAATTCTTTAGCTCTAAGGTACGCACTTGCCCAAGATATAGTTTCCGGTAAAAATAAGTAATAATGCCCATTTTCATCCCATTGTGTCAACTTCATTTGATCCAACTGCTGTTCAAATCCCTGATTATCATTTCCGTTAATAGATATATAGATATTCATATTATCTACATAATCAAAAACCATATTCTTAATTTTATTTTCTATTGACTGGTATGACACTTTGTCCATAAAAATCCATGTAGCCGATCTGCCTGAAGCATCTTGAATATTACTATCCTGCAGAATGCTTGTTGGAAGTGTTCCATTTGATAACGTAATTGTCATTAAACTAATATCATTACCATCTGTATCAATTTTCACATTGGTATATTGAAATTTTTTATGTGTATCATCCGTCCACACCGGTGTTCCCAGATTTACGGTATAGTTTCCCTGCACATTTGCATAAGCTTCCACTTCATAATCTGCTGCATATGTCTCCACTGGTTCTTCCGCTGCGACTACTTTTACAGTCCTGCTGAAGTTTATCACTTCCTGTGTTACATTTGCAGCTTTCGGAGTCTGCTCTTCTGTAATGTTTACCGTATCTGTATCCGCTGACTCTTCTTTTACTGTGTCTGTATTTCCATCATTCTGATTTTCTGATCCTTGTGCCTCTCCGACACCTGTGGATGTTCCCTGCGTCTGCCCTGCATTTCCGCTATCTGTCGGGTCTTTTGCACTGTCCGCTTCATCCTCATCTGTCGGCTGATCTGGCTTGTCCTGATCAGTGGTATCTGTACCAGAAGTCTGGTCGTCCCCTTCCGGTGTCTGATCTGTATTTTCTATCGTTTCCGTGGTATCTACTGTTTCTGTGCCAGGCACAGTCTCCGTGCTTTCTATAATATCCGCACTCTCTGTGTTCTCCACACTTTCAGTTTCACTTACACTGCTTTCCTTTTCCGTCAGTGCGTATGAGATCTCATAATCTCCAGCCACATTGATATCAAAGTTTCCTGTGTCAGTGACGGACAGGGTATATTTTTCACTGTCATACGTGATCCCTTCCGTCAGGTCATAGTCTGACTCTCCCTGCAGGAGTGTCAGTTCCGGTGCATCATAGGCTTTGCTCTGCTCTTTTGCACCTACGCCGTGGATTGATCCGATGAGCAATGCGGCTGCCATCACAAATGTCAATGCACGGTTTGCTTTCGTCCTTCTCATAGGTTTCCTCCTTAATTTTTATTACATAAAGAAAGCTCCACAACATAATGTAGATTATGTTGTGTGGAGGAATGGCTCTTTTGCCCGGTTTCACCGGGATTTTGGACAGATTTATAAAATTTCTGGTTTTTAGCAGTTATCTACGAATGTAGTACGGTTAGAAAAACATGATTTCAAGCTGTAAAACCGTGAAATACTGAAAAATCAGGCGTTTACAGAAGTCTGGTCTTATTTTTGTGCAAAAATGACAACAATATCATAGAGAAGTACTATGATATTAGTGCTTCTTTTATAAAAGTGGGATTTTTTGTCGAATTTTAGCATCAGACTAATTGACATTTATCGGATTTTTTGATAAAAAAATAATACTCGGAAGTTATTGGTAATAATTACCATACTTTCATCTGAATGCATTCACAACATAATCTACATTATGTTGTGTCTTTTTATTTCTGTCGTTCAGACGACCAGATCCAGACGCTCCAATTTTTTGACATGGTCTTCCTCTGTGGTCGCTACGTAGATCCTTGTGGTATTGATGCTGCTATGTCCGAGGATATCCGCAAGGTGGCTGATGTTTTTATGCATGTTATAGTAGGTGCGCGCAAAGAAATGGCGGAGGTTATGCGGGAATGCTTTTTTCAATGCAACGCCTGCTTTTTCGGCGTTTTTTTTCATTTCCGTCCAGATGTTGCTGCGGTCTACCGGGTTTCCGTTTTTTGTGATGAAGACTGCGTCGCTTCTGATGCCTTTCTTTTTGCAGTAGTCGAGCAGTTTCATTTTCAGTTTGTGTACGAGATAGATCTCGCGGTGTTTTCCTTTGCAGGATATGCTGATCTTTCCGGTGCCCACTGCTTCCACCGTGACCGATGCAAGTTCACTGATGCGCATGCCGGTGCTGCCGATGATCTCGATGATCATGGCAAGGCGGAGGTTGCCATTCTCTTTTGCAGTTGCGATGAGTTTTTCGTATTCGGCGCGCGTCATCTCCTTTTCCTGCGCATAGATGTGGTTTGGCTGGGTCTTAAAGATCGTGACGAAACAGTCGTGCCAGCCTGTGTATCCGAAGAAGCCGTTTAAGGCGATGAGCATGCTGTTGGCGCTGGACGGCATGTATTTGGCTTCGAGATGTTTTTTGTAGCGGATCACGCATTCTTTGGTGATGTCTTTCTGTTCCTGCGCTTCCAGCCAGGCGGTGAAGGTGCGGATGTCGCGGATGTATTTGTCGATGGTATTCTGGGATTTTTCCTGTGTATAAATGTGATTTTGATAGGATTGTATGGTATTTTTGTCGATTGTCCTCATGTTGTTTCCTCTCATGCTGTTCTGATTTTCTGCCCACGGATCTCCGAGGAAACCGGGGGATAGTTACAGTATAATGGGTGATTTTGATGAGGACAATCGGGATGGGGGAATTGGAAGAAATTGGCAGGAGGGGCTCATCAGAATCCAAAACACTTCACTCTAAGCTTCTTATTTGCCAGCACACTCAAATAACGTTTGACATTTATTCTGCCTTCATTACAGATAACATTTTTAGAAGCCGTACTCCATGATTCTACTGACTGAATAATTTTACCTGTCTCCCAGTTTTCATCAAGTATTTTCTCAAATAACTTTATCGCCGCAAAATAATGAATATCTTTATTGTTTTGCGCAAACTCATAAAACATATTTTGAAATGCATATATGTCTCTATACTCATGATTTGCCCTATCCAATAATTCCAGCAAACTTTTCAACATATCGTAATCTTCTATTTCGTCCCGGTTTATTTCCGTCTCAAATTTCTTCAATTCTACGGATCACCTGGTCAATGTCTCGACCATCCGTATTGATAACTGTACGGTATCTGTTCCATCCCACCAGTACATTAAATCATCATCGGAAAGATAATAGTCAGGTTTATCCTTAAGTTCCGCCGGTGTATTATAAAATGTAAAGCAGCCATTATTTTTCAAAAAATCTTTTGTTTTCAACTTTCCAATCTGTGTGTTTCTTATTTCTTCTCTCTTTTTTACGACCGACTCACCAACATAGTTTTTAGTAATTTCATCCACATAAAACTCTCCATGCACTTCATGCCATTCTGTCCAGAAATCAAAGCCTTGTATCTCTGCAAAAAGGTACACAAATACTCTGGCTGGTATTCTCAGTGTCATTTCCGCCAGTCCGCCATATTTTTGACAGGCAATCCCCTGTCTCTCATCATACGGAAGCTTCAATAATTCATATAAACGCTTTTTTCTGTCAAACCCGTATGTTTCAGAGAATTTCTGTAATTCTTTTTTTACACACATTATCTCATACGGATATGATCCGCTGCTGGCTTCATTCATCCCCATATCCCCTGTTCCATATACAATATAATAGATATCTGCCAGATCTCTGCCCCCCATTCCACCTCTTAATTCTTCTGGAATAATACCAAACACCGTTTTCGGATATGCCCTGTCATAATGATCCTGTTCTATTTCCGTAAAGTAATAACTCTCATAATATTTCCAGAGATTAAATCGTTTTTCGGCAGTAAAATCTTTGTCAAGAACATGATTGATCCATGCTATGCAGCGTACCGGATCTATAAAATCCCCATTTCTGTCAACATACCCATAATCCATTCCATATAATTCATATAAGAGATAAGCTGCACACATGACTCTGTTAAATTCGTTGTTTCCTATTTTGCCGCTTCTCAGGACTTGCGTCCTGGAATTGAATAACACACTTTCCCATAAGTCATCCTCAAAGTAATTAAAAGAAAAGTATGCTTTCCCTTCCTCATCGCACTCAACCGGACGGATCAGGTGAATTTCCTTCCCATACATGTGTACATTTTCAACTGCATCATTCCGCCCATCTGAAGAATTTTTATCATATTCTCATTAAATTCGTCTTTGAATTCGTCCGGAATTGTCATGTTTCCCTTATAATCACAAAAAGTCCCCATATTATCCTCCATTAAAATCCCATAAATTCTTTTCTGTACTTCTTATTTCCAAGCAGACTCATATACGCTGAATAGCTGCTTTCTTTTTCCTCCGGATCTATCTCATACAAAATCCATTCCAACACCTGTGTTTTCGTAAATTCTCCAAACATCTCCATATCTTCCTCAAGTAGTTTCTGTAACAGATAAACCGCTTTTTTATAAGATGATACTTCTTTATTTCCGATGAACTCATCTACCATATCCTTATTCACATATCTGCATTCCCACTCCAAAGACATGATTGCTATCGCTTTCGCCAGCACAGCTTCCATATCAAAAGACTTCACATCATCATCTTTCAAACTTTTATACCTGTCACTCCATTCGGATATTTCCTCTTTTCTTTGGTCTGAAAGCAATATGGTTTCAGAATCCCAAAATCCCAGAAGTTCATCTTCATCATCACGAAGAATGCATTTATAAAGCAAATGCCTGTCTACCGGTATTCCTTTTATTTTTCCAATATTGTCTCTGTTTTTAAAGGTTAAAACCTTTCCTGTTAAGCTTTCTACCAGATCAACGTACCCCAGGATGTTAAATAGATTACCTTTATGCATCAGGTAACATGGACTGTCCGAATAGGACTCTAATATTATCATTATCATGTTCATGACCAGACCAAATTCATTTTCTCCGCGATCTTCCGTTACCAATTCACAAGTATGACAATTATAATAGTTTCCTCTTCTTATCCTTTTTTCAAATACAGAATAATCGAAATAAATGATTCCATTTTCATCCGGATATGTCTGTTCAACTGCATCGAACTCCCGACCATTGATCATTACAGTCGTAGTCTTTCTGATTCCTGTCTTACACAGTATCTGTATGATAAGCTCATTCATCTCCTGTTTCATGTTCTCATTGGCAATTTCAAACCTGCCTTCCAATGTGTAATCATTATCCACCATGTTGATTTTCTCCTTTGATATAGCATTTATTCATTGTCCCATTCCAAATAATCCCTTATATTACTTTCAGAATCTGCAAGCATTGAAAACAGATACTCCCCCATTCGCAAATCTAAACTAACTGCATCATTAACCAGCTGTTTCTGCCCTGACTTCTTAAATGGAAAAAACTCCGCTACTCCAACCTTTCTATTTATCCCGACATAAATTCCAGAAGGATCAAGACAGCTGACAAAGTACGGTGAATGACTTGTAATGATAACTTTACAGCCAGCTGACAGCTCACGAATCGTCCTGATATACGTCCCGAACAAGCCAGAATATACAGAGTTGTCCGGCTCCTCGATCGCTATCAATGAAATATTACTAACACTGGCTGTAATAATTTTGGTCAATATCATAAAAACCCGCCTTGCACCATCTGATATCGTAGAAAAGTTTACCGGATTCACCAGCCCCTTTCTCTTAACAAATAATGCATAGACAGCAATCGTAAATTGAAACGGTGCATTCTCCCGAAGCTGGTGATCTTCTTCTACATTTAACTGAAAATCTTTTACAATAATCTCCTCAAATTCAGGAAATAACTGAATATAAGCCTCTTTTAATAATGCAAATTTATCTGGATACTGGCTTTTCAGCCTATATATAACTTGTGGCAGATTCTCCTCATTTATCAACGCATTGTCGAAACCTTTCCGAATAACAGAATCTGACTGGCAGAAGCTCTTAGCCTCCAGATTGTTTCCCATATTTATTTTTATTCCATTAAGCTTTGTAATAATCAAGGCATAATATAATTCATCATAGGCTCTTAACTTGTTCACAACTAATTCTGTCTCCCCAACCTTAATTATTGATGAACATCTTCCCGTCTCAGAACTCTTATAGAATGCTGTATGAGCAGTTCTATTGATTAGCTGGGCATACTTTTGTCCTTTTTCATTAAGTTTGACTCTCAAAAATTCTGATATTATTCCTGGCTCTTTACCATCGGTATCTTTCCATTCAAACTCATAGCCATACTGCACCAAGTATTCCCTGCCATCAATATCTGCTGCTACCTCCATCTCATATTTATAATTTCTTCCAATCAAATTACAATTACCGGGAATCAGTTGGGAATTGGACATCATATCCTTTTTATCTTCTATCGATGCTTTCATAAAACTCAATCCAAAATCAATACCTGAAAGTACATTTGATTTTCCAAAATCATTTAATGCAACAAGTGTTGTAATATTATTAAAAGATATTCTTACATTTGCTAAGTTCTTAAATCCATCTATAAATACAGCTTGAATCTTCATATCGATGCAACCTTTCTTTATTATCTCACTCATATAGTATCGTTTATTTTATAATAATGCAATGCTTTTTTGCTTTTTATTAATTTTATATACATTATAATTATGTTTATTATTTATATATGCAATTTATTCTTGCGTTTTTATTATAGCAATTAATATGTTCCAAGTGGTGGTGGAATGGGTTTTATGATGTGGTATGGGTTTTATGATGTGGAAAGAGCCAGCTCCTGATGGGCTGGCTCTGTGATGGGTGGTTTTGGGGTTGGTTTGTTTTGGTCTGGGGTTATCTTTTCCGTAAATCACATCGTTCTAGGCTTCCCTCAACAATTCGAATAATTCAGGTATATTCGTTCCTAATTTTCCCATTTTAGAATCTGCTGAAGAATCCTCACCTATTAATTCATCTAAATCCATAGTAAAATTCTCTTTAGCCTGCCTTATCGCAAAATCAATTTTAGGCAAATAATATTCCAGAAATTTTTGCTCACCAATCGCTTTCGAATGTTTTGCAATCTTCGAAACTTCCTTACTTGTAAAGGTATGTTTATCTGTCAAATTCTCATTCACAATAAACTTATCTAATTCCCCTGCATAGATTTCTTTTATATCTACAAGGTGCATAAGCAGCCAAAATTCAAATAGTGGTGTAGTTATATAACAATTATAACTTTTACTACAACATTGTGATACAATATCCTTCATTTGTTTAACACTATGCGAATGGTAATCTCTATCAATCACAATGCCAAATATATCATCGTTTCCATTACCCTTATATTCATTCAAAAAGTATTGATATGTTAAGTCTATTCCTGCTTCCTGCAAAACTGCTTCAAATTCTTTTGTTTTTATATCTTTCCTCTTATGTTCACCCTTCAGATACGATTCGATAAATTCGACTGAATACTCTTCTGGAATAACAGCCTTTAATCTTTGAGGCAAATTGCAATCATTCCTTATATCCAAATATTCCTCTAACAGTTCTAAAACATTCTCAGGTGCGCTTAAATTATCATTTTTGGCACGTTGTAATGTGTGGATATGCACTTCCCTTTTTATGCCAAGTTTTTCTCTATACTTTTCAACATATTGAAAATACTGTTTTTCTGTCTTATTTCCTTCAACAGATAAAAAAACTATTTTTAAAGGCTCCTCTTTTTGTTCTTCATCGATTCGGTTAAACATTGTATTCGCTCTAAGTCGAAACGAATTTCCCATATTATTCTTCCTCCTCATCCCATGGATCTATGCCAAAATTTGGCAAAGCTCCATATCGACCAAGCAGATAGTCTTTTGCAACAGAACGATCAAATCTTTCTTTAAATTTATTTAAAGAGTAAAGCTCAGAACTATGATCTACTTTTCTTTCCACAAACCATATTTCATCCTGCCGTAACAAATTCAGATTCATAATATTAGAGTCGTGTAATGTTACGATCAATTGTGTAAATGCACCTTCTGTTTTTTCAAAGAATTTTTCTATAAATTCGATTGTCAGTTTTGTATGAAAACTTCTATCTAACTCATCAACAATTATAATATAATTCTGGTTTGCTTTTTGATACAATGGGATCAAATCAAAAAGCCTTCTTGTACCATCTGATTCATCAAGAAGTTCAAACAGATCATCCTCATTACCATGATTCATCATAAGTTGTGCAGCTGTTATCGTTCCATCATTATTCTTTGAAAAACTTAGACGGCGTCCCATAATTGTAATCTCAACAGATTTTAGTTTTTTCGGATTCTCTGCTTTCTCAAATGCTTCCTGCACATCATGGCTTACTTGATTTTTCAATTCCTCTGGAAGAAAAGATAAAACCTCATCCATTGATTTTTCGTCTCCTGACAGCGAAACGATTCCTGTATCAAAGTATGTTAATAATTTTCCCATTGAACTAAGCGTATCATTCATAATAAGATTTCTATAATCACCAAATTTTGTCTGTGGAAAAATTATTATGATTGATTCAAACCACTCTTTTGTATCAAAAAATGGGGTAAATTCTGCAATATCCTCTAACTTATGACCAACTATCTCAGCAAGAAATGTTGTGTCATCCTTTACATCCTCCGAATAAATTAAAAATCGTTGCTTATTTTCAACATTAGAAAATTTTATATCAGTATTAATTGTTCCATCTTCATTTCTTTCAAAAACAGAAATTTCCCGGTCTCCATCTATCCGATATAACCATTCTGACACAATTTTGGCTTGTAAATAAGATACTGCAAATCCATATGAATAAAAACATCCATTATTATAGAAATCGAACTGAAAAATTCCAGGTCGATTGATTGATGTGCTGTCTATTCTAAAATTACGATTGACAAGTTTTCCTCCACTCACACCTCTCAAAGCAATATCTCTACCAAATTTAATTGCTTTAATAAGATTACTTTTACCTGCTGCATTTGCTCCAAACAAAATACCTGCTTTCAATAAACGTTTTCCCTGTGCAATTACCAACTGTTCCTTATGTCTGGTATGTTTTGCTGCTGCCATTGAAAAAACCTGTCTTTGATTAAATGAAAGAAAATTCTCTACAGAAAATCTTATCAGCATAGTGTCCTCCAATTTTTGCGTTATATTCACATATTATAACATTATTTTATTTATTTCAATCAGTATTTGTTGATAATATGTGATTATTTCACTTTTTCATAATTTTATTGACGAAACTGTTTTTTTCCTATACGATGATTGTACCATAGTTTATTACAATTTTCCCGAAAGGATTCAAAATATGAAAAAAATAAAACAAATTTTAGCAATCATCGGCGTGATCATTCTGGCTGGACTTTATATTTCTACTATCGTCTGTGCAGTTTCTGCCAGTGAAAATTTTATGAACATGCTCATGACATCCATTTATGCCTCTGTGATCATCCCTGTTTTGATCTGGGCATACAGTTTTATTTACAAACTGATCAAAAAAGATTCCGAAGAAAAAGATACTGCAGAGCATTAAAAAATCAGCACCTGAACAAAATTTTCTGTCAGGTGCTGATCCTGCTTTTATCTCATTTATTCTTCTGTACTCTCAGACACGCTCTCTGTATCTAAAACAGTCTCCGTACCTTCTGCACTCTCTGTGCTCTCCGCATCTTCCGTGACGGTCAGTTCCTCAATCGTTTTTGAAAAAGCATCCGCAAGAGACGTTTCTGTCAGATAAATGCTTCCTCCATCAGCTGAAATAATATAGTATGCATTCAAAGTATCATTTTTATTTCCTACAAAAAGAGAAACAGACCCTTCACTTGTTGTGTAGGATATCAGATCTTCCGGCTGGTCAAATCCAAACTCTTTCAAATCTGTATAATCACTGATCTCTTCTATTGCTGTCAGCGATGACAGTGTTGCAAGCATGCTGTCGATCGCTTCTTCATCCATATCCAGTGATGTGTCTCCATCATAGGTCCATGTATCCCCATCCTTTGTAAAAGTATACGTCACATGGTCAACCTCATAAGAAAATGCTGTGATCGTGTCAACGTCCACTTTGGAAATATAAATGGTAGAAGCCTCTTCTTCCGCTGTTTTCTCTTCCTCTTTATTTTTGTTATACCATTTCATTCCGAAGGTGGCAGCGATAAGCACTGCCAGCACGATCAGAATTACAATAAACTGAATTTTCTGTTTTTTCATATTCTATCTGTCTCCAATCTTGATTTTCTATCCTCTATTTTTTTATTTTTTTCTTCTTGATGCCCATATCACAATTCCAAGAATCATCATAATGACCGGAAGCACGATCATCAGACCAAGCCCATACAGAATCCCTGCCGCCGCATCCACCGTGATGGCGCTGAGCGTGTAATCTTTTGTCGGGATCACACTTGTTGCAAGATCAGAATCGCCAACCATCTGGGCAATGATATCTGTAAACATAGCGCTGTTATTTCCGGAAACGATCTGGTCTGCACTGTCTGCAAACATTTCCACAGATCCGGCGACCACTACTTTTGCGACTGTATCTTCATCGATTGTTTTTTCCATGGCAACCGCAACCGCAAATGGTCCTGCAGCATCTCCCTCCTCCAGCTCTGATGTTGTTGCATTTACTGCATCTGTCTTGGATACTGCTTTATCTGTCGTCTCCAATAATGCTGTATAAGTTGTATCATCTGTATCTTCCCCATAGGTGATTGCCTCGCTATATGGAGCAAAGATATATGAACCGCTGACGGAACTTGTATATGCACTTGAATTTACGTCAGGAAGCAGATAATACGGTGTATTGCTATAGTAATAGGATTTATCATTTTCCATCACAATGCCGGAAACACGCTCCATGCCGCATGCCGACAGGATTGACTCGAAGTTTTCCAGACCCTGTGCCTGAAAATTACAGGTGATCAGCACTTTTCCACCCCGATTGATATAATCGATCACTTTGCTGGCATCATCCTCCGAAAAATCAGTGGTCGGTCCATTAATAATCAACGCTGCTGCATCTTCCGGAACCGCATCCTCTTTTAATAATGCAAGGTCAGATAATGTGATATTTGCTTTTTCAATTGCCTCTGTAAATCCACCGGACAAAGCTGTTTCCCCATGTCCGGACACCTGATAGATCACCGGAAGCTCTGTGGAATCCATGGTCACATACTGAATCGCACTTGTAAGCTGTCCCTCTGCATCATATCCATCAATGCTTCTGGAATAACTGCTGTAATCATAACTATAGGTATACACATCATTGTAATCAATAACTCTGGAACGCTCGCTGCTCACAACGATCATGCTGTTTGAAGTTACAGAACTGTCTGTATACTGCGCAGCAAAAGCCGGGTTTGCAGCCGGATTGATATAGGAAACTTTGATGTGATTCGACAGGGATTCATATCTCTGTAATGTCTCATCCAGCTTTGTATCTTTTGATGCATCGGACACCAGCACATAAATTGTCACATCCTCGTCGAGACTTTTCAGATAATCCTTCGTATCGTCTGTGATGGAATAAATTTTCGTTGAAGTGACATCAATGGATGTCCATGTTGCCGGAAGTTCTGCCACGAACAGGTTCACAACAACGGTCACTGCCACCATTGCAATGATCATTCCCGTTGAAAAAACACCTGTCGATATTTTTTTGGAACTGATGCTCCAGCGGCGTTTCTGAACGGACTGCCCTGTCAGGAACAAAAGTAATGCAATGATCGTTACGTAATAGACAATTCCCGCCACATCCAGTGTCCCATTCATAAAGTTATCAAGCGGCGTGTAAAGATCGTAGCAGCCTAAAATTTTTGTCAGAAGATTTCCGCTCTCTGAGATCAGATTACAAATGCTTCCCATCATATAGCCGGCAAATAATGCAACAAATGTCAAAACTGCGGAAATCACCTGGCTTTCGGTCAATGAGGAAATAAACATACCAACGGCAATGCAGGCGCAGCCATACAGCCAGAATCCAAGCACTGCTGCATAGGATTCCCCTAATGGGATCGTTCCGTAGGACATTAACAGCAATGGTGTGATCGCAATGATCACCATATCTATGGTAAATACAGAAGCCATTGCAAGATATTTTCCCAATACTACTTTTCCCACAGATACCGGTGCAGTCAGGATCAACTGGTCTGTTCTGCTGTGGCGTTCCTCCGCAAAACTGCGCATAGTCAGCACAGGTACCGTGATCAGCATGATAAATGCGATCGCCGACAGTGAGTAAGAAATATAAGGATAGCCTGCGCGCAGATTGTAAACATAAAAATATAGTCCATAGAGTACAAGAACTGCTGCAATAAACAACCATCCTGTCACCGTCTGAAAGTAAGCTTTTACTTCTCTTTTTAATATCGCAAACATTATTCCCCGTCCTCCTTACTCTCTTTTCCAAAATGAGACTTTACAAAATGGAGTTTTTTCTCCGGCAGAACTTCCTTCTGTGTCCCCTCTTTTTCCGTAAGTTCGAGGAACACATCCTCAAGAGATTTTGAAACGGGATTCATCTGCAGAATGACAAATCCATGGTTGACACAGGAAGCAAACACCTGTTCCCTGATATCCATTCCCGGTTTTGCGATCAGATTCAGATGTACACACGCTTCGTCCTTCTGCTCTAATGGAATGCATTTTTCAACTTCTGCGATCCCGGTGAATGTCTCCTGCACTGCCGCATTGTCTCCTTTGATCAGAAGTTCGATCTCCTGCGCCCCGGACATCTGTTTCATCAGATTCTCCGTGGAATCGCCTGCCACTAATTTTCCTTTGGAAATAATGAAAATGTGATCACAGACTGCAGATATTTCAGACAAGATATGTGAACTTAAAATAACCGTATGATTTTTGCCAAGTTCTTTGATGAGATCACGAATCTCGATGATCTGTTTTGGATCAAGTCCGACCGTCGGTTCGTCCAGAATAATGATCTCCGGATACCCAAGCACTGCCTGTGCAAATCCGACTCTCTGCCTGTAGCCTTTTGACAGATTACGGATCAGTCTTGACTGCTGTGCGGTGATTCCGGTCGTCTCCATCGCCTCCTCCACATATTTATTTCTCAGACTTTTTTCGAGCTTCTTTAACTCTGCCACAAAGTTCAGATACTCCCTGACTGTCATATCCACATAAAGAGGCGGGATCTCCGGCAGATATCCCACACATTTTTTTGCCTCTTCCGGCTGTGCAAAAATATCGAATCCGTTGATTTTTACCTCTCCGCTGGTTGCACCTAAATACCCTGTAATAATGTTCATCGTTGTGGATTTTCCGGCGCCGTTTGGTCCTAAAAATCCATAAATTTTTCCTGGTTCCACAGTCAATGTCAGATCATTCACTGCAATATGGTCGCCATATTTTTTTACCAGATGGCTGATCTCGATCACAATCTTTTCCTCCTTACTTTCGGCTCTCATTAAAATTGCGAAATCCGCCTGTTTTCACGAATTTCGCAACTGTCGGCTTTCAATAGTATTATCTTATCGGAAAAATGTGTTTTCTTTTGGGAAAAAATGTGATAACTTTGTGAAATTCATCTGACATTTTCACTTTCTGGCTTTAGCCGTTCATAAATTCCACATAGCGGTTGATCACATCCGCTTCTGTCGCTCCAATGATAAAATAGTAGTCGATGAGCTCCATATGCTCTGTGGAAATGTATGGTCCATACATCGGAATGTTACAGCATAATACATCGCTGTCCGCTGCCACTGCAATTCCATAGCCGAGATTGGAATGCACCAGTGGAAAACGTTTGGATTTTTCCCCATAACAAATGTATTTTGTCGTATTTTTGAGTGGAAGCCTGTCATCCTTTAAAACACCCTTGGCTGACAGCCGTTCCGATCTTGACCAGTCAAAGTACATCCAGTTCTGTTTTTTCACCACATCCATCTGTCTCGGTGGAGCTGTCTTTTCTTTCAGCACTGTTTTTCCGGCGGCATTGGCATAGGAGATGGCACCACTTTTTTTGTCGATGGTAAGCTGGATCTCTTTTGTGTTTATTAAGATTGCCTCTCTTGTCTCTTTCTGCTGCCACTTTATTTTCGTCTGGCTGTTCTGGAACAATTCTTTTATTTTCTGTCCTGCGCCGAATGTCACACGGATCACGGCGTCATTCACCGGACTGACATGGAGTACACCGTAGTTGCTGACACAGGCAACACCGCACGCCGTCTGCTCCGCCCAACGGACAGCTGTGTCGATCCTGCCATGTCCCGATGGACGCAGGATGCTGTTGTCCGGAATATCCCCGAATTTATGGACAGATTGCACACCCGATAATTCGGAAGTGTGGTGTTCGGAGAGGTTCATGGATTTCTGAATGGTTTTGGGTTTTGTGATTGGCTTCTCAGATAACTCCGGCTTCTCCACCACTTCAGGCTTCCTGACCACTCTCCGCACCGGCTTTTTCCCTTCGACTTTGAAAACTTTCTGCTCCCGCTCCGGCACCGGATCAGCGATCAGTCCGGTCAGAATTTCTTTGTATAACACCGCAAGTTCGTGCAAAGCTCTTGTTGCCGCCACGTATAAGAGTTTTACATGCGCGTCGTCTGACGGATATTTTTCTCTGCTTGGGTCAAACAACAAAACAGCGTCAAATTCCAGACCTTTGGTATACGCTACCGGAAGGATCATGACACCGCTTCCAAATTCTGTGTTTTCCAGATCATCACCTGTGACGGACAACTTTTTGCCAAGCTTCTTTTTTATCTTCTCTGCCTCTTTTTCATCCCGGCATACGATTGCAATGGTTTCAAGTCCCTCTTTCTGCCAGTGTTTTACCTGCTCTGCTGTGTAGCGGTATAACTCTTTGTCATCCGAAAGCTGCGCCATCGTCACATCTTTTCCGTGTCTTATGATCGGTTCGACCGGATAAATCGGAAAATTGCCGTGCTGCAAAATACGCATTGCAAAATTAGAGATTTCAATCGTATTCCGGTAGCTCTTGCGCAACAGCTCAAAGCTGTCATAAGGGCCTGTCAGAAATAATTTACGCAGTGCCTCCCAGTCATTCAGACCATATCCGTAATGAATGTTCTGCGACACATCACCCATAATCGTAAATGTACAGTTTCTCATGCAGAATTTCAGCACACTGTAAACCATCATGCCAAAATCCTGTGCTTCGTCGATCACGACATGACTTGCTTCCCGCACAAGCTCTATCTCTTTCACACGTTTGTAAAGATATGCCAGCGCTGCAAGATCATAGACATCAAAATCATTTTCCGGCACAGGAAGCTGATAGCCTTTTAACCTCTGCTCCTCTAAAAAATCCGCATACAACTCAAAGATAGAAGTTTTCCACTCTTTTCCGCCAAAATACCACCGGTATTTTTTCTGGATCTCACGCTTGTCGTCCGCTGTGTACCGGATGTCTTTTCCAGTGATCTCGTTGTGCACTTTTGCCATCACACGTTTGTTCAACATGGCAATTTTATTCTGGATGGAAACCTCCGGGTTTTCGTTCAAATAAGCTGCAATCACTTCTGCGGTCAGAAGAATTTTGCTCGTTTTTTGAAATGTTACCTTACTTGAAGTTCTCCTTACAGAACTGGTTTTCACTGGAACTTCTAAGAAAATATCTTCCGCTAAAATCGTCTCCTCTTCGAGTTTTCTGCAGTACTCCTCCAGATTTTGGAACCAGAACAGTGTTCCCTTAATATGGATGAAGCTGTCCTCTTTCTCCAATGCATGCACGCGCATTGTATGCTCGTCCCAGTCCTCATACAAAAGTCTTGTGAAAAGCTGCTCCATTGTCATCTGCCGGATTCCATATACATCCAGATCAGGCAAAACGCTCGTGATGTAGTTCAGCAAAATGCGGTTGCTTCCGATAATATAGAAATCCTCCGGGAGGAACTCTTTGTCATAATTATATAAAATGTAAGAAATCCGGTGCATTGCCACGGTTGTTTTCCCGGAACCCGCACTTCCCTGTACGATCACATTCTGTTTCGGAGATTTTCGGATAATTTCGTTCTGCTCCTTCTGAATGGTTGCGATGATCTCACCGAGTACTGCTTTTTTATTTTTTGCCAGATATTTTGTGAGAAGTTCATCATTCGCCACGACATCCGAATCGTAGAAATCTTTTAAGGTATCGTTTTCAATCTCATAAGTCCGTTTCATCAGAAGATCGATCGCGTAAGTTTTCTCATTCTGCACCGTATATTCGCACGGTCCGACTGCATTCTCATAATAAACCGACGCCACGGGTGCTCTCCAGTCGATGACCACTTTGTCGATGATATTTTTTGAGATTCCAACCCTTCCGATGTAGAGTGCCTCATCTTTTTTCGAATCCTCATCATAAAAATCGATCCGCCCAAAGTACGGCTTCTTCCGCGCTTTTTCTAATCTGCTCCTGTCACGCTTCACCGTCTCATACATGAGCTGGGTATTGTCGATCAGCGAAAGCGCCTCTACATCTTTCGCTCCATAGGTTTCCAATAACGTATGAATGTCCTCTTTCAGGCTTTGCTCCTGCGCGATGTTTTTATCAAGATTCTGCTGCGTGATCTCAATGGTCTGCGCAAGATGCGCCTCCTCCGCCTCCCTTGTGATACCCGGCAATTTACCAGATGATTGTCTGCGTTGTTCCATTTGCGTCCCCTTTTTACGCATATACGTTATATTTCTTCAGATCCTCTTTGACCTGCTCAATCGTCTCAAAACAGATTCCGTGGATTCCGGCTTTTTCGGCTCCCTCGATATTTTCCATCCGGTCATCGATAAATACACACTCATCCGCTGTGAGCTGATATTTTTTTAATAATGTCTCATAGATTTCCACATCCGGTTTGACCTGTCTCACACTGTAAGAAAAGATATCGCCGTCTGTCAACAGTAAGAAATCCAGCGCATTGTCCTTCGTTCTCTGATAAGTCCAATCTCCATAGTTAGAAAGAATATACACATGCAAGCCTTCTTTTTTCATATTGGAAATCCATTCTTTCGTATAGGAAAACTGTGTAATTGCCAGTTCCAGATGATTCCAGAACAGATTGATCTCTTTTTTATATTCCGGTGCCTTCTCATAAAATGCCTGTAGGATCTGTTCATCTGACCAGACGCCACGGTCTGTCTCAAGCCAGACCGGAGTATTGACCGTAGCATCCGCTACCACTTTCACTGTCTTATCATCAAATCCAAGTTTTTTCATTGCGTCTTCCGGCTCCCACGCCACAAGCACTTTTCCGACATCTAAAATAATATTTTTTATCATACAATCCTCCTTGTTTTTCCGAAGGAAAAATCCGAACCCCTTGGTGAGGAGAGGATTTCGTTTCCTTATTTTGTCACAAAAGGCAGGGTGCCACTGCACGCCTGCCTCAGTCTCTTTATTTATTGCGGTAAATGATATCTTCTCTTCCTGGTCCGTTAGAAACCATTGTGATCGGGTATCCGATCTGTCCTTCAATGAACTCAATGTAATTTCTGCAGTTTTCCGGAAGATCCTCGTATTTCTTAATTCCACGGATATCACATTTCCATCCCGGAAGCTTCTTTAATACCGGTTTTGCCTTCTCTAATTTTGCAGTTACAGGGAAGTCTGTGGTTACTTCTCCGTCGATATCGTATCCAACACATACCGGGATCTCATCTAAGTATCCTAATACGTCAAGTACGGTAAGCGCTACATCCGTTGTTCCCTGCAGACGGCATCCATACTTACTTGCAACACAGTCATACCATCCCATTCTTCTTGGACGTCCGGTTGTTGCTCCGAATTCACCGCCGTCTCCGCCGCGTCTTCTCAGTTCGTCTGCCTCGTCTCCAAAGATCTCGCTAACGAATGCTCCTGCTCCTACTGCAGAAGAGTATGCTTTACTTACTGTTACGATCTTCTTGATCTCATATGGTGGGATGCCTGCTCCGATCGCACCGTATGCTGCTAAAGTAGAGGAAGATGTTACCATTGGATAAATTCCGTGATCCGGATCTTTTAAGGTACCAAGCTGACCTTCTAATAAGATCTTCTTGCCTTCCTTGATTGCTTTGTCCAAGAATAAAGAAACATCCCCGACATACGGAGCTACCATGTCTCTGTACTCATGTAAAGTAGCTAATAATTCCTCATCTTTTAATAATGGTTTGTGATACATATGCTCAAGCATAATGTTCTTTGTCTCGCAGGTACGTTTTACTTTTGCCTGCAATAATTCCTCGTCGAATAACTCACTTACCTGGAAACCAATCTTTGCATATTTGTCTGAATAAAATGGTGCGATACCGGACTTGGTAGAACCGAAAGAATTCTTTCCAAGACGCTCCTCCTCATACTGATCGAAAAGAACGTGGTATGGCATAACGATCTGTGCTCTATCTGAAATCATGATTTTTGGTGCAGGCACATTGCGGTCTGTGATCGATTTGATCTCACTTATTACCTTCGGGATATCCAGTGCAACACCATTTCCGATAATGTTGGTGATATGGCTGTGGAATACACCTGATGGCAATGTATGTAATGCAAATTTACCATAGTTGTTTACGATGGTGTGACCTGCATTTGCTCCGCCCTGAAAACGGATAACAATGTCCGCTTCATCTGCAAGCATATCTGTGATTTTTCCTTTACCCTCGTCGCCCCAGTTAGCGCCTACTACTGCTGTAACCATTTGATTTTCCTCCTGCATAAAAAAAGTGATGGTCTGTAAAAACCATCACACTTTCCTGTTTTTACTTTATGATTATACACGAAGTAATGCCATAAGTAAAATTAATATTCATTATATTTGATATAATCATTCATTATATCATGATATTCCATATGCCATCAGACACCATCGGTTTCAGAAACATTGAAATCAAAAGCATAACCGCAAGAATCAGGACAGGTTCATATCGTACTAAACTTTCTTTCGATTCCTCTGTTTTTAAAGAGAACGGAAAAGAGAATTTTCTGCTTATTTCATATCCTATCAAAGTTCCTGCCGTATTGGTGATCAGATCATCAATATCCGTAAGCCGGAATGTAAATATCTGTAATAGTTCAATCCCCAGTGATACCGCGAGTCCCATGAAAAACATGGTTTTGAAAGACCGGTAATTCTTCCAGACCGCAGGTACAAAAAATCCCATCGGTATAAATAAAATGATATTCAAAATCGTATTTTTCATATATGCAAACGGACTATTTACAATGTCTGCAAACGGTATCAGATTCAGGCCAAAATCTATCTGAAATGTCCCAACCGCAGGGACACCCACAACTGAAAACATTGCAATCGCATAAAATGCAAATATCAGTTTTACACAAAATGGTTTAAATTCCCATTTCCTGTAGATTGTACACTGCAAAATAGCCAAAGCAGGAATCACAAAAATAGCAGACGAGACACAGTCTATCCCGATCGATAATAAACGCATCATTTACGTTTTTCCCCCCTAAATATCCTGATCCTGCATATAAATTTATCATATTCCTGCCCGCAATCCCATTGATATTCCATTAAGAATGATGAAGATTTGATGAACTTTTTCTGACATTTTCACTACGGAACAAGCAGAAAATCGTATAGTTTTTCCGCTGCTGCCGACATCGGTGCACGCTCGTTTGAGACAATGCAAAACTCGCGTTCCGGTATCGCCTTGTCAAATTTCAATATGAATAATTCCCCATTTTCAATGTATTTTTCTGCGAAATCCGACACGACACTGGCAACACCGAGGTTGCGCACTGCAAACTGGATGAGCATATCACTTGTCGCAAGTTCAAATTCCGGCCGGACAAATGTGCCGCGCTCTGCCAGATAATCCTCCACATATTTTCTTGTGGAAGTGCTGCCCTCTAAGCACATCACCGGAAGATTTTCAAGCTCTTTATAGCTTAATTTTCCACCCTTTAAGTACTCAAACTTTTTTCCCGCCACAAAGACATCCTGGATTTTGCGCACAGGCGTCATTTTAAAATCGTATTTGTTGTTCACCGGGGTACTGATGATCCCAAAATCAATTTTTCCGTCCTGCAAATGTTTCAATGTCTCCGGTGTCGGGGCATTCGTCACAGTCACTTTGATCTGCGGAAATGCATCATGGAACGCCTCCAGATAAGGAAGCAGATAAAACTGCAATGTCATGTCACTGGCACCCACACAGATTTCTCCGGCATCTAAGTTTAACATCTCCGAGAGTTTTTTCTCCCCGGTGAGGATTGTCTCATATCCTTTTCTCACATATTCTGCAAGCAGTCCGCCTTCTTTTGTCAAGCGCACGCCTTTGGATGTCCGCACAAAGAGAGCACAGGAAAGATCACTTTCTAAATGCTTGACTGCCTGGCTGACTGCCGGCTGTGAGATGGAAAGTGCCTCTGCTGCGAGGGAGATACTGTTGTATTTGGATACATAATAAAAAATTTTGTAGTATTCGAGGTTTGTCTGCATTATTTTACTCCGTGATTTTACTGTGACTTGCAAATAATTGCTTTCTTATTATAACAGTTTCCCACGAAAAAATCTTTTCTTTTGCGAAAACAAAAAAATTATATTTTTTCGCAAAAATAAACATTGTCTTTTTGCAGTCCATGCCTTATACTAAGTTGCTGAAACGCAAAGAATATGCGTGTTGAGGCTAAAAAACACGGACAGATTTTTAACTATTTTATAAATCAAGGAGTACAGACTATGACAAAAGACATGACAACGGGAAGCCCGCTCAGAATGATCTTACTTTTTTCCGTTCCGGTTTTACTGGGAAATATTTTTCAGCAATTTTATAACATGGTGGATACGATCATTGTCGGGCAGTATCTTGGTGAGGATGCTCTGGCTGCAGTAGGCTCTACCGGATGCCTAATGTTCCTTGTATTAGGATTTGCAAATGGTATTGCGCAGGGATTTGGCGTTATGGTCTCCCACGCTTTCGGCGCAAAAGATTTCAAGCTGTTAAAACATTATGTTGCACTCTCCCTGATACTGACTGCCATTGTATCGTTACTTCTGACTATCCCTACGGTGGCAGCTTCCAGACAGTTTCTTATTTTAATGAAAACACCGGACAATATCTTAGGACTCGCAGACTCTTATATTAAAGTCATTTTCGCAGGTATCCTGCTCACGATGTCCTACAACGTTGCCTCCGGTATTTTAAGAGGGATCGGCGACAGCAAAACACCGCTGTATTTCCTGATTCTCTCTTCCTTTTTAAATATTGTGCTCGACCTGTTTTTGATTGTCGTCGTAAAACTTGGAACCGCAGGCGCTGCCTATGCAACGATCATTGCGCAGGGTGTCTCCGCACTGCTTTGCTTTATTTATATGTTCCGCAAATTCGACATTTTAAAAACCAGCCGGGAAGATTACTATCTCGACGGATACGGTGTATTCAATATGCTTTCCATCGGTATTCCGATGGCGCTCAACTATTCCATCACCGCTATCGGAACCATGATCCTGCAGGGCGCAGTCAATATTTTCGGTTCCAGTGTTGTGGCTGCCTTCACTGCCGCCTCCAAAGTGGAAAACCTCTCCACCCAGACCATGCCGACACTCGGCACTGCGATTGCCACCTACTGCGGTCAGAACCTCGGCGCAGGAAAATACAAACGTATCTACGAGGGAATGCGCAAAGGATTTTTCATCTGCATTTTTATCTCGCTTGCTGCCTCTGCCATCTGCGTATTCGGCGGACGTTTTATTGTGAGCTGGTTTGTGAGCAATCCTTCTGAAGAAATTTTTGACTATGCCATGCAGTATCTGAACACCATCAGTTTCTTCATGCTGCCGCTCGCATGGATTTTCCTTTACCGGAACGCCCTGCAGGGCTTAAACCGCGGACTTGTTCCAATGTTAAGCGGTGTTGTGGAAATGGTGTGCCGTATTATCGTGATCGCCGTCACCTTAAATCCGTTCGGTTACTGGGCAGTCCGTCTGGCAAGCCCGATCACATGGCTGATCACCGGAATCCTTCTGATCGTGACGTATTTCATCTGGGAAAAACAGAGCCGGAAAAAACATGCCGGTTCACCAGCCTAAAACTTTAGTTTTCCACCCCACTTCTGAACAGCCTTCACAAGCTGTATCAGATAACGGAACACCGGCTCCGTGATGACTGCGAACACGATCATGAGCATTGCACATTTTCCTGTGACCGCCGTGATCGCAAACAGTTCACTGAAAAACAGCATACAAAATAACCAGCCGATGACCATCGCTGCGATCAGGATCGCATGCGGTGTTGTCATCGGTTTTGCTATATGATAAAGGATCATGAAACCGACAACTGCGATCAGGATCGTGCACGACGTGGAAACGCACTCTTTTTCCACTCCGAACTCCCTGCAGAAAATCACCAGACCGCTCACCACGATAAAATCTGTAATCCCAGCCGGAAGCGCCTGGATCAGGACATTGGTAAGAAAATGCCCATGGATCTGATTCCGGTTCTGCTCCAGCGCCAGAAAAAATGACGGAATCCCGATCGTAAAAACACTGATGAGCGACACCTGCGATGGCTCCAGCGGATAATCGATCAGAAACAGCATGGAAAATACGGCTAAGAGCATGGAGAAAATGTTCTTGACCAGATAAAGGCTGGCAGTGCGCCCGATGTTGTTCACCACCCGCCGCCCTTCCATGACAACCGCCGGCATTTTATTGAAATCGTTATCGAGTAGCACAAGCTGTGCCACATGCGAAGCCGCCTCACTGCCTGACGCCATCGCAATGCTGCAGTCTGCATCTTTTAACGCAAGAATATCGTTCACGCCGTCTCCTGTCATTGCCACGGTCTTTCCCTGCTCTTTTAATGCCTGCACCAGAAGACGTTTCTGCTCCGGTGTCACCCTGCCGAACACCGTGTATTTTTTTGCTGCCTTCCGCACTGCATCCGCTGTTTTCAACGTTGCTGCATCCACCTGTTTTTCCGCATGGCGGATTCCCGCTTTCTTTGCGATCTCCGATACCGTGACCGGATTGTCCCCGGAGATCACTTTCACTTCCACTCCCCGCTTGGAAAAGTAACGGAACGTATCCATTGCCCCCTCCCGGATCGCATTGTTGAGCAGGATAAATGCAATGGGACTTGCATTTTCTGTCAGTTCTTTTCCATCCAGATTCCCCTCATACTCTGCAAATACAAGCACACGATATCCCTTTTCCAGAAATACTTCGATTGTTCCCTGAACAGCCGCATAATCCTGCCGCAGCACAAATTCCGGTGCACCGACCACATAAGCTTTTCCTGCCAGAACCACTCCGCTGTATTTTGTGGCAGACGAAAACGGGACGATTTTTTCTGCACTGTTTTCCATCGGCTCCGTAAAATACTGCTGCAATGCCTCCATCGTTGCATTGTCGCACGGCAGGGCACGCACACAGTCAGAGAGCAGCTTTGCAATTTTATTTTTGTCTTCCGATTGCTGGTCTGCTTCCTGTTCTTTCGCTGCCAGGCTTTGGTCTTTTGCAAGGATAAACTGTGCCACTTCCATTTCCGGCACGGTAATGGTTCCGGTCTTATCCACGCACAGTACATTTACCCGCGCCAGTGTCTCGATACATTTCATGTCATGGATCAGTACCTTTTGTTTTCCAAGCCTCATCACCGACACCACCATCGCCACACTTGCAAGAAGGTACAGGCCTTCCGGGATCATTCCGAGAATAGCCGCCACCATGCCCGTCACACTATCTTTCATCGTTGCCCCGGAAAAAAAGTATTGCTGTAAAAACAGGATCGCCCCGATCGGCAAAATGATCACGCCCACGGTCTGCACAAGGCGGTTCAACGCCCGGATCATCTCCGACTGCTCGCCCTCTTTTGTCTGCGTTGCCTGTAACATCAGTCCTGAAATATAAGAATCTTTTCCCACTTTTTCGAGTTTTGCCAGGCACTCTCCCGATATCACAAAACTCCCCGAGAAAAGCGGATCTCCCTCTTTTTTTATAATCTCATCGGCCTCCCCTGTGATCAAAGCCTCATTGACCGTGATATTGCCGGATAACACCAGCGCGTCCGCTGGAATCTGTCCACCCGCTGAAAGCGTTATCACATCATCCTGCACCAGTTCATCCGCCAAAACCTCCTGATTACTTCCGTTGCGCCGGACTGTGATTTTCGGTGTGTTTAATATCGTAAGATCATCCAGGATTTTTTTGGAACGCAGCTCCTGGATGATTCCGATCAACATATTTGCAATAATTATAGGTAAAAAAGTAAGATCCCGAAAGGACCCCACCACGATCAGAAGAATCGTAATGATCAAAAAAATAAGATTATAATAAGTTACAACATTTGAGCGGATGATCTGTGCCACTGTCTTTGTGGAAGAATCTACGCTTTCATTCGACAACCCTGCCTTTTTCCGAAATTCCACTTCAGCAGTGGACAGTCCACTCATATTCTGGCACATTCTGCATCTCTCCATCTCACTTTATGATGCTTTAGTATGCCCTGTTTTTTGTTAAACTATTTGAACAATCGCTAATTGTTCTTTATTTTGCTTTTAGTGCCCAGACAGCTTTGATCTGGCTTCTGATTTTTCCATAGTCCCATTTCTGACCACTGCGGTATAAAGAAAACGGATCGTTAATGGAAAATCCCTCATCATCATAGTCATAGAGCAGGATAAAATGTCCCCCTGTGGTGAAATCTCCCTGCCGCACAGAGCAGATCACGATGTCTCCCTGATCTAAGTGCTGTTTGATCTCAGTCTGGCTGATATTGATCTGCTCGGAGCGGACACCGTAAGCTGCCGCCCCCTCTGTCATAAGCGACCACATCGTTCCTGTGCCGGACATATAAAACCCTTCCTGCATGGCAAATTTTGCGATTGCAGCCGGAGTTGCCTCCTCGTTTCCAGTCAGCGCAACTACTGCCATCGCCAGTGTTGTCGGACCGCATCCGCTGATCGCAACATTGCTGTCATCCCCATATGCAAGGCAGCCCCAGCGTTTATCCCACTGTAAAAAGAGCGGATATTCTTCCTGTAACTCTTTCTCTGTCAGTTCTGCTTTATCATAATCCCTTGTGTTCCCTTTGTAATCAGCTACAAATGCGATCATTTCCGGATTATTTGCCAGATTGATCAGTAATTTTTCCGGATATTTCTCTGCATTTTCCACGATCTGTGCGTAGCGTTCATCTGACGCTTCCATCTGTTCTAACTGTCTGATCGCCTGATTCAAGGAATAATCTACCGGTTTTGATAACACGACCTGTGGAATCTCCGCAAACGGATCATTCATTTCTTCGCTGTCTGCCGGTTCTTCGATCTCTGATGATTCTGCATTATCTGTCAGTTTTTCGTTCCCTATTCCCACGTCATTTGTAATTTGATTTTCTTTTTTCTCTTCATCGGAGTTATCCTGCGCTGATGCCAGCACTTCTTCTGTTTTTCCAAGTTTGATCTCAGGAAAATATCTTCCACAGACACATCCCAGTAAAAAAGATGTCAAAAGCATTACACTCAAAACGATTTTTCTTTTCCGCACAAGCTTTTTCTGTCTCAGTCTTCTTTCGTCTAATTCTGTCTGATTCTGTATCTGGCGCTGATTCTGCTCCTTCATCTATCGGTAACCTCTCTCGTATTTCTTTCTTGCGTAGCGTGTTCTATTATATACATAAACCCTGCAATTTTGCTACCCTCTTCATAAAATATTAATAAAACTTTGGGTTTTCTTTGGAATACTTACAGAAAAAAACAGGTGCCAAATGTATGATCCATTCAGCACCTGCCCTGTCCTGTCTGTTTTTATTTGTTGCTGAGATATTCGTGAATACCCTTAGCTGCTGCTTTACCGGCACCCATCGCAAGGATAACAGTTGCTGCACCTGTCACAGCGTCACCACCGGCATAAACACCTTCTTTGGAAGTTGCACCAGTCTCTTCTTCCGCAATAATGCATTTTCTGCGGTTGATATCAAGACCTTTTGTAGTGGATGAGATCAGAGGGTTTGGAGAAGTACCAAGTGACATGATCACAGTATCTGCCTCGATCTCATATTCAGAGCCCGGAATCTCAACCGGACTTCTTCTTCCGGAAGCATCCGGTTCGCCAAGTTCCATTTTGATCACTTTTGCACCCTTTACACAACCGTTTTCATCCACTAATAATTCGGTTGGATTCTGGAGAAGATCAAAGATGATACCCTCCTCTTTTGCGTGGTGTACTTCCTCTTTACGTGCCGGAAGTTCTTCCTCACCACGACGATATACGATATGTACCTCTGCACCCAATCTTCTTGCTGTTCTTGCAGCGTCCATTGCCACGTTACCACCGCCGACTACAATAACTTTCTTACCAGCTTTGATCGGTGTATCGTAATTGTCTAAGAACGCTTTCATAAGGTTATTTCTTGTTAAGAACTCATTGGCTGAGAATACACCCATTGCCTGCTCACCAGGAATACCCATAAATCTTGGAAGTCCTGCACCGGAACCAATGAAAACTGCCTCAAAGCCCTCGTTGTCCATCAACTCATCAATTGTAACGGATTTACCGATGACAACGTTGGTCTCAATCTTAACCCCTAATGCTTTCACGTTTTCCACTTCAGCGGCAACAACCTTCTGCTTTGGAAGACGGAATTCAGGGATACCATAAACTAACACACCACCTGCCTGATGTAATGCTTCGAAAATCGTCACATCATAACCAAGCTTTGCAAGATCTCCTGCACAGGTAAGACCTGCCGGGCCTGAGCCGATCACTGCTACTTTATGTCCATTTAACTTTTCTGCCTTTTTCGGTTTAATGCCATGTTCTCTTGCCCAGTCCGCAACAAAACGCTCTAATTTACCGATCGCTACAGGCTCTCCTTTGATTCCACGGATACATTTTCCCTCACACTGTGTCTCCTGTGGACATACACGGCCACAGACTGCCGGAAGTGCGGAAGACTCGCTGATCACATGGTAAGCAGCCTCAAAATTACCCTCTTTGACTTCTGCGATAAATCCCGGAATATTGATGGATACCGGACATCCTTTCATACACTGTGCATTTTTACAGTTTAAGCAGCGGGCAGCTTCTGCCATTGCTTCTTCTTCATTATATCCCAAACATACTTCTTCAAAGTTCGTCGCACGAACGGCTGGCTCCTGCTCACGAACCGGAACTCTTGTTAATACGTCCATTTTTTCCTCCTGATTCTATGTAACTGACCAGACAGTTTTCTCTCTGATCTGCAAAATTTCTGATTTTTAACTGTTACAATTGCCGCATCCACCGTGATGTGTTGCACCTTCCTGTAATTTCAGCATGGCTCTTCCCTCTTCGGTCTTATACTGAGCCTGTCTTCTCATCGCCTGATCAAAATCAACCAGATGTCCGTCGAACTCCGGTCCGTCTACACATGCAAATTTCACTTCATCGCCGACAACCAGACGACATGCACCACACATTCCGGTTCCGTCTACCATGATCGGATTCATGGAAACAACCGTTGGAATTCCTAATTCTTTTGTCAATTTGCAGACAAATTTCATCATGATCATTGGTCCGATTGCCACACAGTGGTCATAACGGTTACCATTATCCCAAAGTTCCTGCAGCTGTGCAGTACCGGTTCCCTTGAAACCGTACGAGCCATCATCCGTTGTCACATAAAGGTTTGTGGCAACTTTTTTCATCTCATCCTCTAAGATAAGTAAATCTTTGTTACGGGAACCCATGATAACATCACAGTCAACGCCGTGCTCATGCAGCCATTTTACCTGAGGATAAACCGGAGCTGTACCAACACCACCTGCAACAAATAAAATTTTCTTTTTCTTTAATTCTTCAATATCTTCATGGATCAGATCAGATGGACATCCCAAAGGTCCAACAAAATCTTCAAAAGCATCCCCTTCCTGTAAGCTTACCATACGCTCTGTGGAAGCTCCTACGGTCTGGAATACGATTGTGATTGTTCCCTCTTCTCTGTTGTAATCACAGATGGTAAGTGGAATACGTTCACCCTCCTCATCAATTTTTACAATAACAAACTGTCCCGGTTCGCAATACTGCGCAACACGAGGAGCCTTGACATCCATAAGATAGATCTTGTCTGCCAGTTTTTCTCTTCTAACGATTGGATACATGTTTTTCCTCCTTGTATATACTCACTGCCTTTTTCATCTCTGTAATCGTTTTTCTTAATCACGAATCTCCTATGAAAATATACATTTTTTTAGCATTACTTTATATAATAAAGGAAAAGCCGTTAGATTTCAACGGCTTTTCCCTTGTTTTATTGCTTTTTCATATAATTGAAACATACTAATTATTTATAGCTTCTATTCTTACTACACCACTATTATGCCTCCACTTTGGAAAACAGAATTCTGTCATTATCCAATGCCTTTCCGGCACGGACTGCAAACTGCTCTAACAGATCATCCACTGACATCTTTTCCCGTTCTTCCCCGGAAACATCCAGCACAATATTTCCCGAATCCATCATGAGGGTACGGTTTCCAAGTTCAAGCGCCTGATGCATGTTGTGCGTGACCATAAGGCAGGTGATGTTCTGCTCTGACACTATCTTTTTTGTGAGGTTCAGTACTTTCTCTGCGGTGGCAGGGTCTAAAGCTGCGGTATGCTCATCCAGCAGCAAAATCTTAGGAGTCACCATCGTTGCCATCAAAAGTGTGAGTGCCTGACGCTGTCCACCGGACAAAAGTCCGACCGGCTGCTTCATACGGTCTTCTAACCCCATGTCAAGCAGTGCGAGCTGTTCTCTGAATTTTTTCTTGTCCGCTGCCTTGATCCGGCTGAAATAGGCATTCTTTGAAGTAGTCGTGCGCAGGTAGGCAAGCGCCATATTCTCCTCGATCGTCATATGTGGTGCGGTTCCCTTCAATGGATCCTGAAACAAATGACCAATCACTTTACTGCGGACATGCTCTTTCTGATAGGTAATGTCCTCACCATCCAGCATGATCAGTCCTTTGTCTGCAAAAAAGGCTCCTGTTATCGCATTAAACAGCGTTGATTTTCCGGCTCCGTTGCTTCCTACGATCGTTGCAAAATCTCCCTGCTTCAAGGTGAGATTCAGATTTATTAATGCACATTTTTCATTGACAGTTCCCGGATTAAAAGTTTTGCTGACATCGCGCATCACAAGCATTGCGTTCTTCTCTGCCATTATCTTTCTCCTCCTTCGCTGTCATTTTTCATGATTTTCTGAACGTATATCTGGTTCTGAGCCTTTGCGGCACGTTTCTGCCGGTGAAAATCCATCTGCTTTTTCAGATATGGGAATGCAATTGCCACAGCTACAATGATTGCCGAAACAAGTTTTAAACACTCTGCCGGTACATTTAATCTCAGGGCAACTGCCACGATAAAACGATATAGGCAGCTTCCTAAAATAACGCCGGTCACACGCTGTAACATACCGCCTTTTCCAATGATAGATTCCCCAATGATCAGGCTGGCGAGTGCGATTGTTACCATTCCGGTTCCAAGATTGATATCACAGGATTTCTGATACTGTGCAAGCAGACCGCCGGAAAGACCGGTCAGGGCATTTGCAACACAAAGTCCGATCGTGATCATGGCACTTGTATTAATGCTGGAGGCTCTTACCATATCCGGATTATCTCCGGTTGCGCGGATGGAAAGTCCAAGCCTTGTATTTAAAAAGAAAGAGATCAGCACTCCTACAATGATAACGATCAGTGCAGCCACGATCAGTTTATACCACGTTCCACCGATTGCTGTTTTTGCCCAGGTAAAAACGGATTCACAGTTGAATAAGTTCATGTTGGAAGCGAATCCCATTACTGCAATATTAATTGTATACAATCCGGTGTTTACGATGATTCCCGCCAAAATGGACTGAATCCCCATTTTTGTCTGTAAGAAAGCGGTCACAAAACCGGAGCAGACACCTGCTGCCATCGCTGCAAATAATCCCAGTATCGGATGACCTGCAAGCGTCACCGATGCACAGACGGCACATCCCAATGTAAAACATCCATCGGTCGAAAGATCCGCAATGTTTAAAATACTGAAGGATATAAATAATGCCAGTGCGACCAGCGCATAGATAAAACCAAGTTCTAATGCACTCTGTACAATTGATAATGTAATAATGGAACCCATACCTTAATTAAACTCCTCTGCTGTTACTGTCTCGATCAATTCGGAACACATATCTTTAAAGATAGAATAATCGATTCCGACTTTTTCTGCAATCTCTGTATTTACGGTTACGATACCGCTGTCTAATGTTTCTACCGGTGTTGTGGCCGGATCTGCTCCGTTTGCAAGAATATCTGCAACCATGTCTGCTGTCTTTGTTCCGAGTGTCTCATAGTTGACGCCGTATCCCAAGAATGCTCCGTTTAAAGCAAAGGAATCTGCACTTGTGTAGTGAGGGATACCTGCGTCTGCAAATTTTTCAAAAATCGCAAGTTCTGCTGTCATAACAGTGTTGTCCTGTGGTGTAAAAATAGCGTCTACTTTTTCTGCCGCCAGGGAATCTGCTGCTGCCTGGATCTCACCGGTTGTTGTACCTGTTTTTTCTACATAGGAGATCCCATGTTCATCGCAGTAATCTTTTGCCGCCTGAATAGCACTTGCGGAAGAATCCTGACTCTTATCATACAGCAATCCGATTTTAGCAGCATCCGGATCCGCTGCCAAAATGAAATCCATGATCTGTGCCACATCAATTGCATCGGATGTTCCTGTAATATTGGCACCCGGAGCATCTGCACTTGCTACAAGTCCTGCTCCGACCGGATCTGATACTGCGGAAAATACAACCGGAATCTGATTATCTTCCGTTGCGTTCTGCATGATCATTGCTGCCGGCGTTGCGATCGGAATGATCACATCGACGCCCTCTGCCACAAGATCTGCTGCGATCTGATTTAAGGTAGAGGAATCTGCCTGACCATTATAGGTGTAATCTGCATAATCAAATGTCACACCAAGTTCTGCTCCTTTTGCATCCAGCTCTGCTTCAATTGCTTTCTCGATCTGGTTTAAGGATGCATCATCTACATACTGTACGATTCCAACTTTGTACACGGTTTTGTCTGCAGTATTCTGTGCATTGTCCTTTGCGGTATCGGCTGCGTCTGCACCGCTCTCTGTTGTGTTCGTGCTGTTTCCTGCATTGGATGTGTCTGTGCTGTTTCCACATCCACCGATCATTGTTGCTGCCATTGCCATTGTCAATACTGCTGCCATCATTTTTCTCTTCATCATTTTTTCCTCCAAATTTTAAGAATGTTTTTTTGAAAGAAATCCGTTTTGAAAGTTATAAGAATCATGTATTGCGGTTTTGTTTGCAAATATAAAAAGAATCTCGCCTGCGAGATTCTCCGCCTGCGGCGGGTCGCAATATGCGACATGTTTCTTATCCGCCGCAGTGCGATCCTCACGGAGTGTTTTTTATGTAATGGAAACGACGTTTCCTATTACATAAAAAACCGTCTCAAGCTGTTGCTTGAGACGGTAATAAAATCTTATTATCGCGGTACCACTCATCTTGACCATCCGGTCCACTCTCTCATGTACTATCATACACGCCTGATTGATAACGGGTTCGGTTCCCGGTGACTCCTACTGCTGATACATGGCTCTGTATGCTTCATGTATGTTGTTCAGGTCACCCTCGAAAGTCCATTCAGTAAAATGATCCATACTGCAATCCCACCAGCTGCAGCTCTCTGTAATATCAACAGATTACTTACTACTCTTTCTCAACGGTTTTTCTTTATGGTGTTACTTTAATACATTAACGTATCTTTGTCAACACCTTTTTTATGTTTATGAAAAGTATACAAGTTCATCTTCCGGTTTTTCTGCCGGTGTCACTGAGATTGGATAAAGAACAGGTCCTTTTCCCTTGTACTCTTTTGCAAATTCCACATGCACTTCTGCTGTGATATTGATCCAGGATTTGTGAGGTATTTCATCTTCCCTGTCGTATTTTGTTTTGAAACCGATAAAGGTAACATCCTCCACGCAGCAGGTCATTGCGAAACGTCCCGGAACCATAATTCCTTTTTTCAGTTTGTCCGGATTGTATACAAGTGCTAAGAAAGAAACTTTCTTGCCCTCATATTTTTTCGGATTCTCCTGACAATCCATATACCAGATGGCGTAATCTGCATCGGAAATTTCAATCTCATCCGCAGTAATGTCAAATGGCAGTTCCTCCGGTCTCTCATCAAGTGTTCCGTCCGCACGCTCATAGACAAGCTGTGCTTTCCGGTTTAATGCCTTGACATTTCTGCGGTATTTTCCCTTGTCTGTGCTGTCATCACAGCGATTGAAGATCACAACATCTGCCGAAAAAAGCTGTTCCATGATCATTGTACGCATATTTGCAAGATACATATCGAAAGTCGTTGCATCTACCGTGGCAAGCTGCTGTACGATCATCCAGTACTTTGGAAGTTCCATATCCATGAGTGTTCCCATCTGCCACGTTCCGTTGTACTCTAAGAATACCTGCTCCGGCTGGTACTCGGTATTTACTTTTTTCAAAAAGTCCTCTGTAAAATCTGCCTCACTGTCTACCATGACAAGTTTTACATTATTTTTTTCAAGTTCCTCATCCGTAAACTCTGCATCGCCGTCTTCACAGCAGATGACAAGGCTTTTTCCCTCTTTTGCAAAGCCCTGCTCAAATAAGGTGTCTTTGATGAGGGAGGTCTTTCCACTGTCCATAAAACCGGTAAATAAATATACTGGTATTTCGTTCATATATATTCTCCCTTATTAAATTCCGAATAACTCTTCTAATCTGTGTTCGTCAATGTTGCAGCCGATCACACAAAGTCTTCCTGTATAGTCAGGCTCACCGTCACGGAGTTCATACTCGCCCGGAACCATGTCAAAGTAAATCCATGTACCATTCTCATCCTCTACCATTCCTTTGGCACGGAGGATTGTTCCGTAATCATCTGTCTCGCAGAGTGTCTTTAATACATCCTCAATCTTTTCCTTCGTGAATTTGTGAGGAGTCTCTTTGCCCCAGCTTGTAAACACTTCATCTGCATGATGGTGATGATGATGCTCATGGTCATGGCATCCGCAGGTGCAGTTTTCGTCATGTTCATGATGGTGTTCATGGTCTTCATGATCGTGATGGTGTTCATGGTCGTGGTCGTGGTCATGATCATGGTCGTGGCATCCGCAGGTGCAGTTCTCATCATGTTCATGATGATGTTCGTGCTCATGATCGTGGTCTTCATGGTCGTGGTCATGATGGTGATGCTCGTGCTCATGCTCCGCTGCCTCTTCTTTGGCATGCTGCTCAGCCATCAGTTTCATCTCAAGAGAATCTGCTCCCTCGATCACTTTTAAGATCTGCTCGCCTTTGATCGCATCCCATGCTGTTGTGATGATTGCAGCCTTTGGATTCAATGTCTGGATCTGTTTTACACAAAGTTCTAACTGCTCAGGTGTTGCATTCTGGCTTCTGCTCAGTACAACAACTGTAGCATATTCAATCTGATTATTGAAAAATTCACCGAATGCTTTCATCTGTTTGCTTGCTTTTAAAGCATTTACGACAGTTACGAGTCCGTTTAATTTAACGTCTTCCTCTTTCTCGATATCGATCACAGACTTCATGACATCGGATAACTTACCGACACCGGATGGCTCGATCAGAATGCGGTCCGGATGATATTTATCAATCACTTCGTGAAGATTCTTTCCGAAATCACCTACTAATGAGCAGCAGATACAGCCGGAATTCATCTCTGTGATCTCAATTCCTGCATCTTTTAAGAAACCGCCATCGATTCCGACTTCACCGAACTCATTCTCGATCAGAACGATCTTCTCACCCTTAAATACCTCATCGATCATTTTTTTAATAAATGTGGTTTTTCCTGCTCCTAAGAAACCGGAAATAATATCAATTTTTGTCATAATAAATCCACTCCTTTTTATGTCTTGATAATATGCAAAATGCAGATTATTCTGGTTACGTTGTATTATCTTTGCCTGTCCGGAGCGCACTTTCTGCCCGAACATTCCTATTTTACTCGATTATTTTACAAAATGCAAATTTTGTGCAATTTTTAATAATTATTTTATACCCTGTTTATTTTTATCCATTATATCCGAAAACACTTCTGCATATCCTTGTATGTACCGAGAACCAAAAGGGTATCTTCACTGCTTAGTTCCATATCCGGACCAATCGCCATATTCATCTTTCCGTCTGTTTTGATCGCCAGAATACTGATGCTGTACTTTTTACGGATATCCAGTTCACCGATCGTTTTTCCGATCCAGTCTCCCGGCACCTCCACCTCAAAAATAGCATGTGAATCATCCACTTCGATATAATCATGGATATGATCTGCCGTATAGCGGATCGCTGCCCAGTTGGCGATCTGTTTTTCCGGATAAATGACCTCGTCTGCTCCGTTGCGAAGCAGGAACTTTGCCTGTACATCCCGCTCTGCACGCGATATGACCATTTTAGCGCCAAGTTCTTTCAAAAGAGAAGTTGTCTCCAGGGAATTCTGGAAATTGCCCCCGATCGTCACAAAACAAATATCATAATTTTTGATTCCAAGCGACTCCAGAAAATTCTCATTGGTACTGTCACCAATCTGTGCGTCTGTAACATACGGAAGAATTTCATTGACAAGATTTTCATTCGCATCCACAGCCATCACTTCATGTCCAAGCTCATTTAACTGGTATGCAACATGCTTTCCAAATCTTCCAAGTCCGATAAGCAAAATATTTTTCATTATAATTTTCTCCTTTATCCAACAGTTATTTTATCAAGCGGTCTTTTTGCCCCACTCTGGATTTTTACTGAAATTGCAGCATATATAAGTGTCAGTCCGCCAACTCTTCCAAGATACATCAAAACAACCAATATCAGATGTGATACCAGTCCAAGTTCCGTTGTGATCCCTAATGTAAGTCCTGCCGTGCCCACTGCCGATGCTGTTTCAAAAAGGCTATCCGATAATGCAACATGTTCTATCTGACTGATTGCAATTCCACCTGTGAAAAACAAAAAGAAATACAAAATAGCGATCGTTGCTGCATTTTTTACCACTGTGTTATCAAATCTTCTTCCAAAAACCTCTGTTTCCGGCTCTCTTCCGAATGTTGCAAACGCATTCAGTATCAGCACTGCGATCGTTGTTGTCTTCATACCTCCTGCCGTTGATCCCGGAGATCCACCGATCAACATCATCAAAATCATGATCGCTTTGGAAGAATCGTTCATTGCACCAAGATCTGCCGTATTAAATCCTGCTGTTCGAAGAGTTACCGACTGAAAAAGAGAAGCCAGTATTCTTTTTCCCATAGAAAATCCGGCGAAATCACTCAGAAAGAAAAAAAGAGCCGGTAGTAAAATTAAAACAGCGGTGGTAACGAGGATAATCTTACTCTGCAGACGGTAACGTTTCAAGTTCCATTTGTTTGTACAAAAATCATCCCAGGTCAGAAATCCGATGCCACCGATCACGATCAAAAGCATGATCACAAGATTGATCAGTGGATTGGCAATATATCCTGTCAGAGATGGAAATGTCTGTTCCGTCGTTCCAAGTATGTCAAAACCTGCATTACAAAAAGCCGATACCGAATGGAATACTGACATCCAGATTCCTTTCCATCCATAATCCCTGCAAAATACAGGAAGCATGAGAATGGCACCGATCAATTCGATCAGAAATGTTCCCTGTAGAATAAATTTCGTAAGCCGGACAATCCCCCCTACCTTCGGTGCTGAAATTGCATCCTGCATCGTACTCCGCTGCATTAACGAGATCTTTCTCCCGGAAACCATTGAAAAAGATGCAACCACAGTGATGACTCCCAATCCACCGGTCTGGATCAGAAGTAAGATCACTGCCTGGCCAAACGCTGACCAGTAGCTTCCTGTATCCACGACCACAAGTCCTGTCACGCAGACAGCTGATGTCGCAGTAAATAAAGTCTTATCAAACGGTGTCACAACTCCGGCAGAAGATGAGATCGGAAGCATTAAAATAATTGCTCCAAGTAATATCACACCTGCAAATCCAAATGCGATCATCTCAAACGATGACATTTTCTTTTTTTTACGTATAAGTTCCGGCATATCAGTTCTCCTCTTTTTCTGCTGCTTTCATTTTATTTGTGGAACTGCATATTGTAAAGCTTTTCGTAAGTTCCCTTCCTGTCCATCAGTTCTTCATGTGTTCCTGATTCTTCGATACCATCCTCAGATAAAACAATGATCTTCTCTGCGTTTTTGATGGTGGAAAGCCTGTGTGCAATTACAAATGTGGTACGGTTTTTTGCAAGCTTCTCCAATGAATCCTGTACTACTTTTTCACTCTCATTGTCAAGTGCAGAGGTTGCCTCATCAAAAATAAGGATCGGTGGATTTTTAAGGAAAACCCTTGCGATGGACAACCGCTGCTTCTGTCCGCCGGAAAGCTTGATCCCGCGCTGTCCGATGTCCGTCTCATAACCGTTTGGAAGCGACATGATAAACTCATGCGCATTGGCGTTTTTCGCTGCCTCGATGACTTCCTCTCTTGTCGCATCCGGTTTTCCGTAACGGATATTGTCAAAAACAGTTCCAACAAAAAGATACACATCCTGCTGCACAATGCCGATGTGGTCGCGCAGACTCTTTAAGGTGAGATCACGCACATCTTTTCCATCGATTTTTACTGCGCCGCCCGTCACGTCATAGAAACGTGGAATGAGGGAACAGAGCGTACTTTTTCCTGCGCCGGAGGAACCGACTAATGCCATGTAAGCCCCCGCCGGAACATTTAAACTGATATGATTCAACACTTTTTCCGTGTTTTCCTCATACTGGAATGAAACATTTTCAAAAGTAATATCTCCTTTTACATCCTTAAGTTCCACTGCATCTTTTTTGTCCTCGATATCCGGATGAATGGCGAGGATTTCCTGAAAACGCTCAAATCCGGTATAACCGTTCTGGAACTGCTCTGTGAAATCAATGAGGGTACGGACAGGATCCGTAAACACACTGATATAGAGCATAAATGTGACAAGGTCGCTGACATCCACACTGCCTTTTGCGATCAGCACCGTACCTGTCAGGATCACACTGACCTGAATGAGTGTCGTAAACGCTCCAAGCCCTGCCTGATAACTTCCCATGTAAAAATAGCTGTTTTTCTTGGCTGCAAGGAAACCGTCATTGCCTTGTTTAAACTTGCGGTTTTCAATCGCTTCATTGGCAAAAGATTTTACCACCCGGATACCGGATAAGTTGTCCTCGATCTGCGCATTGATGTCCGCAATTTTTACACGGTTCTGTTTGAATGCGAGACGCATTTTTTTATTCAGGACAAATGCATAGATCAGCATGAATGGCAATATTGCAAAGGCTGCAACTGCGAGCATTGGGCTGATGTTCACAAGGATGATCAGTGCTCCGGCAATTTTGATCACGGACAGAATGATGTTCTCAGGTCCATGATGCATCAGTTCGCTGATATCAAAAAGATCGGTTGTGATACGGCTCATCAGCTGTCCGACTTTCTGGTCATCATAAAACGAAAATGATAACTTCTGATAATGTGCAAAAATTTCCGCACGCATGTCATACTCGATTTTCGCTCCCATCACATGCCCGTAATTACAAATGTAGAATTTACTGTAACAGTCAACCGCCACCAGCGCAAACAGTCCAATGGCAATGTATGCTGCCTGATGCAAAATCTCTGCCGGCTCACGGTACACAAGATTGTAGGTCACATACCGCACGACCAGTGGAATGATCAGGGCAACCGCCGCAGAGAGCGTTGCAAAAAACATATCTGTCCAGAACACACGCATGTAAGGTTTATAATAGGTGAGCATTTTTTTCATGGTTCCACTTTTTTTCATAAATTCCGGTTCTCCTCTGCATAAGATAAGACTGATACATTTCTTTTATGCATCAGTCTCATTCAAATTCATATGATATTATTTTAGACGTAAAGCTGAAATTGTCAAGCTTTTCCCCTACGCCGGATATGCTGCTTATTTTCTCTTTTCAAACCCATACACCCATTTTCCACGCAAAAATAAAGCAAGAAAAATGACCGAACTAATACTCCAGGTCAATGGATACGCCCAGAAGATCACGCGGATGTCCGGGATAAAATGAACCGTAACCGTGATATAGCTTACACGGAACAGACACCATACACACAGCATAACGATCATCGGAACCGATGCATTTCCCGAACCACGAAGCACCGCAGCGATGCAGTGGGAAAAAGCCAGCAGAAAATAGAACAACGCAATGGTTCTCGACTGCATAACTCCATAATGTACTACATCCGGTTCACTGTTAAAGGCTGCAATAAGCACCGGTGCGGCTGTATAAATCACAACTCCGATCAATTCTGCAATGATAATCGAACAGAGAACGCCAAATCTCGCTCCTTTTTTTGCACGGTCATACTGCTTTGCACCCAGGTTCTGGCTGACAAAAGTGGTCAGCGCCATCGTAAAACAGGTCACCGGCAGAAACGCAAATCCTTCGATTTTGGAATAAGATCCACATCCTGCCATCGCCATTTTTCCAAATGCATTGATATTTGTCTGCACAAAAACATTCGCAATGGCGATCACAGAATTCTGAAAACCGGACGGCACACCATTTTGTATGATCTGCCACAGCATCTGGCTGTCAAAACGTATTTTATTTAACTGAAGCCTATATTCTTCTTTTGCTCTCAGAAGATGGATCAGACATAAGAATGCACTTATAAATTGGGAAATCGCTGTTGCCAAAGCGGCTGCACCGACTCCCATCCCCAATCCTGAAATAAAGAAAATATCCAGCACCACATTGATACAGGAAGAAATGATCAGATAAATCAGCGGATGTCTGCTGTCGCCAACCGACTGCAAAATTCCGACAAAAATATTGTACATGATCACTCCGATAGAGCCTGCAAAATAAGTGCGGAAATAGGTGATAGATTCCGGAAGCACCTCTGCGGGTGTTCCCATCAACACCAGGATCTTCGGTGCTAAAAGCATGCCGATCACTGTCAATGCAATTCCTGCTGCAATTCCAAACGCAACCGTTGTGTGGATTGATTTCTCCAGATTTTCCTTGTCTTTCGCTCCATAATATCTGGCAATTACAACACCTGCACCCATTGCGATGCCATTGATAAATCCAACCATCAGAAAAATCAGATTCCCGGATGAGCTGACTGCCGCCAACGCATTGCTGCCGAGATAATTTCCTACGATCAGTGAATCTGCCGTGTTATACAATTGCTGAAACAAATTTCCAAGAAACAGCGGAATCGCAAATAAAATAATTTTTCTGGAAATGCTTCCCTCTGTCATTCTTGTTTTATCTTCTGTTCTCATCATTACTTCCTCGTATCTTTTTCTGCCCTGCGCTCTGACTCTAATAATAGGTACTATCTATAGTATAGTTTTTATTCGTGTAAAATCAACAAGTTTTGAGGATTATAAGAGATTTGGATTAAACAAAATCTGGAGTTACATAACTAATGCTGCTCCATATAATCAATAAATTCCGGTGTCTTAGACCAGTACTTAATCCCCCAATTTTCAAAATTCCATTCATCCATGTAATTGTTACATTCATAGTCAATATAAAAGATCTTTTCGTCTTGTACAATGAAATTAGTCGGAAAATAATCGATATTCAAGCCAGCTTCATATACTACCTTTGCCATTTCTCTCATTTGCACCAAATACAAATCTTTCATTGCATCTTTTTTCACTAAATCATATATAGTTGGTCCATCAATATATTCTTTTAATATTCTTTCATTTGCCATGTCAATGTCTAACATTCTTGGAATTCTGATCCCTGTCTGCAGCAGTCTGTTATAATCATTTTGTTCTGCTTCGATTTTATTGCCAAATGAGTAATATTCACATGGCTCATGGTGTATCTGCTTTAACACATAAAATTTACCTTCCCGTTCTGCCAAATAGGAATAACCACCTTTTCCATGTCCTAATAACTTCACAATTTTATATTCTTTCTTATTTACATTCATAACATCCTGCATTATCGCACCTCCCATAACCATATCATATAGATAAATTCATGTTCTGAAAAGCAACCTGTTGTTGCCATGCCCTGTCTATATAATTTGATCAGCACTCTTTGGTCATGACTTTCTTACACCAGGTTCTTGTCTTACAGTGAGGACATTTTAAGTATCTTGTGCTTAATAAATGCATTCCCATATTATATTGCATAAATGTTGGAGTAAACAGTTCATTACAATTCCTGCATTTAAAATATCCTATCTTCCTGTCTCCCCACATTGCAACATATAAGCCAACACCAAACACACTTATCGCAATCACCATCAGCACCATCTTAATTGGTAATATAATCACATCTGTGTAAAAACAAACCACTAATAGTAACGTCACAAACGTAATTGTTGATATTACACCAATCATTGTTGTTAATAATAATTTCTGCTTATTCTCTTCCTTTTCCCTAATCATATTCACCATATTTTCCTCCGCTTTTTTCTTATAATTTTGCTGGGAAATTCTCTCTCCGGTCAGAAGTTCATTTACTGTTATTTCTAATTCATTACACAATGGTAACAGCAGTGATGCTTCTGGAAAGCCGTTTCCACACTCCCATTTCGATATTGTTTTATCACTGATTCCCAACAATTCAGATAATTGTTTCTGTGTATACCCTTTTGCCTTTCTTTCATCAGAAAGAAACTTTCCAATCTTTACCTGATCCATTGTTTTCCTCCTTTCTGACCACAGAGTAGTATATAAAATAAATGTTTTACACCCACGGAACGTAGAAAATGGTGAATATATGCGGATTCTACGCTTCGTAGAGTATTGTCTTTTTACTTTTTGCTAAACTTTTTCCATCTACCTCGCCGATAAATTTTTCTATCAGTCTGTTGACTTCATCCGGCTGATCCGTATTGGAATTATGACCAGCATTTTTTATCCATTTAAGCGGTATACCTTCTCTCTGATGCCATTTTTTATTGTAGCTTTTGGCTGAGCCCGCTCTATCCTTTTCGCCACAGATAAGAAGTGCCGGACAACTGATACGATATGGCAGATCTGCTTTGATTGCCTCAGCAAGCATTCTGTACCCAAAGCCGGCAAGCCTTGCATATTCTTTCGGATCTGCATCATAGGACATCATCATCTTCCGCATAAGATTCTGACCATAATCCGTCTCTGCGCATCCTCTTGAACCAGCCCTAAGAAGTGCTTTCCATGGATATATCTTATATAATGGCTCTGCTCTTTCAA
>ERZ773130.471-NODE-471-length-49342-cov-6.077810_pt1 | contig 49342 bp, 51 predicted proteins | sample MGYA00511919_ERZ773130 | MGnify/ENA primary metagenome ERZ773130 (study PRJEB29015, sample SAMEA2737851) | human gut metagenome | biome: human gut; feature: human-associated habitat; material: faeces | place: China | collected 2012 ...
CGGTTCACAATGCCCGGGCAGCAAAACTCCAAGCACAGTATAACCCCTGCTGTGCAAAAATTCACCCAGCAGGCGCATTTCTCCCGGTGCACCGGTATAACCATGTAATAAAAGCACGCCTTCGCTGCCGCCCTTAAAAAAGAACGGTTTTGCGCCAAGTTTAGCCACGTTTAAACCTCCTGATATATACATATCTATTATAGCATATACAAAAAAATCCTACATCTGAAAGGATGCAGGATTTTACAAAAGCTTTGCTTATTATTTTATAAAAATAAAATTACATGCTTAATTTGGCAATTACAAGTGTAATAACGGCAAACAAAATGCCCAAAACAATGGTAGCTTTAGCCATCATTGTATCCATATCATTGCCTTTACCAAAATAACCGCCACCGCCGCCAAAAGCGTCAGACAGGCCGGAACCCTTGCCGGACTGCATAAGCACAGAGCCAATTAATGCTATGCTGACAATAACGTCCAATACACTTAACGCTGTAATCAACTTGGCTTCCTCCTATAACTAAATTACCCTTTTATTTTATCATAACAAAACTTGCGTTACAATAAAATCTTCTGTATCTGGTAAAAAAGCCTGCTTCGCAATGAAGCAGGCCTTTATTTGCCAATTATTTACGCAGGCCGAGCTTTGCAAGGATTGCACGATAACGCTCGATATCCTTAGCCATAAGATAATTTAATAAACCACGGCGCTGACCTACCATTTTGAGCAGGCCACGGCGGGAATGATGGTCTTTTTTGTGTTCTTTCAGATGTTCGGTAAGATATTTAATGCGTTCAGTCAATACTGCGATTTGTACTTCCGGAGAACCGGTATCGCCTTCGTGTCTTGCATTTGCAAGAATAATTTCTTGTTTTCTTTCAGGTGTTAACATTGTAATTCCTCCATTTTTCTGTAATCGCCAGTGCATAGAAACCGCCGGAGCAGCGTATCTCCAAGCAATGGTTCAAAATAATACTTTAAAAGTATATCACAGTTTTATGTATCAGGCAACTGTTTTTTATTTAAAAAGTAAGTTTTTATTGCTTTTTTGTCTTCTTTAATCTGCCGGCAAAGTTCTTCCACTCCGCTGAACTTCTTTTCGGCACGGATATATTTATGAAACTGCACCGACATTGTTTTTCCGTATAAATCTCCGCTGCAGTTAAATAAATTAACTTCCAGCCTTGCATGTTCAACGTCGTTAAAAGTCGGGTTATTGCCTATATTGCCCATGCCTTCGTAAATGCTGCCTTCGATAGAAGCCGTTACCGCATATACGCCCGGCGCAGGCACAGCCATTTCGCCGTGCAGAAGTTCAATATTGGCAGTCGGAAAACCAAGTTTGCGTCCGCGCTGCTCGCCATGCACAATTTTGCCAGTAATGGCATAAGCACGCCCCAGCATACGGTTGGCATATTCTATATGCCCTGCCTGTATAAGATTGCGGATGCCGGTGCTGCTGACAACGTTTCCGTTCATTTTTACCAGCGGCCTTACAATAACATCAAAGCCGTTTTTCCTGCCGCTGCGTTCCAGCGTTTCCGTTTTGCCGCTGCCCAAAAATCCGTAAGTAAAATTCTCACCAACTACCAAACAGCGGTAATTAAAGCACGCCAGCCTATCCAAGAATTCATCCGGCGACAAGGCGGCAAAACCTTCCGTAAATGGTATATTAATTAAATAATCCACGCCAAAACTTTCAAGAAGTTTTATTTTTTCTTCCGCAGAAATAATTCTTACCGGAACCAAATCGGGACGGATTAATGCCAGCGGATGGTTGCTGAAGGTAAAAACTGCCAGCTTAAGCCCGTTGCGTTCTGCGTAATCTCTGGCAGTATTTATTACATCAGTATGACCAAGATGCAGGCCGTCGAACATGCCGAGTGCAATAACCGTTGCAGGATATTTATTTTTTAATTCAGCATCCAGAGATGTAATTATTTCCATGAACAACCTCAAATAAGTTCCTGTGGTTTTTCTGCGTGATGCAGTATTTTTACGCCTTTCACTATTCCGCCGGAGGCTTTGCCGATACCGAAAAACTCTCCGCTGCGCCCTTTCAGCCTGTAAAGGCCGTCAGCAGCTTCTGCCATACTGGTTGCTACGCCCTGTGTAATGCGCCAGGCCTGCCTGTCCGTTAAAACAAGCTCCGGCAAATGCATAACAGCGGTTTCTTCAGGCAGCAGATATTTTTCACCGCCGTTTTCCAGTTCCTGCAAAGTAACGGCATCTTCTATTTTAAATCCGCCTGCCGAAGTACGCAGCAAAAAACTCATTGTGCCGCAAACGCCAAGTTTTGCGCATATATCTTCCAAAAGCGTTCTGATGTATGTCCCTTTGGAACATTCAACATCAAGCAAGGCTTTTTGCGGTGAAAAAGAAAGCAGCTGCAAACGGTAAATAAAAATTTCGCGCTCCTGCCTTTCAACGCTTATGCCCTTGCGTGCCAGCTTGTAAAGAGGCTGCCCGTTAAGTTTTAAGGCCGAATACATTGGCGGCAGCTGTTTTTGCCTGCCGGTAAATTCTGCCAGCAGTGCCGAAAAATCTTCTTTGCTGCATGCAGGCAGGCTGCTGCGTTCCGTAACCGTTCCGCTGTCATCACCGGTATCGTTTTTTACACCGAAGGTAATTTCGGCACGGTAACTTTTGCGGTCCTCCGCAGCATATTCCAAAAGGCGCGTTGCCGAACCTGCAAAAACAGGCAGCACCCCGGCAGCATCAGGGTCAAGCGTGCCGGAATGCCCGATTTTTTTAGTGTTCAGCACCCTGCGCAAAAAGCCGATAACATCATGGCTTGTCATGCCGCAGGGCTTTAATACATTAATAATTCCGTCCGTCATAAGGCTTTACCGATAGCTTCAAGCACTTTCTGCCTGGCTTCTGCCAAAGGCAGTTCCACCGTGCATCCGGCAGCCCTGATATGGCCGCCGCCGCCGAAGGAAAGCGCTATTTCAGCCACGTCAGTTTTTTGTGAACGCATACTTACACGCGTAACAGACGGTTCCACAGCTTTAAACAATACTGCTACATCAACACCTTCAATATAACGTGCAAACGAAATAAAATTGTCGGTGTTAACTTCTTTATCGTATAAATCGCTGTTAATTTCAATAGTGCTTACCGCACCGTCATTATAAAAGCTTAAGGTTTGCAGTACCTTGCCAAGCATTTCTATGTTGGCTCTGGTATGCGTTCCGAGAGCGTCCGAAATTTCGTTCGGGCGTGCGCCATATTCCAGCAGTTTTGCTGCAGCACGCATGGTTGCCGGCGTTGTATTGGCAAAGCGGAAAGAACCACAGTCCGTATAAATAGCCGTATAAAGGCAGGTTGCCAAATCTTTATCCGGCGTAATATCCAGTTTTTCCACCAGTGTGCACAAAATTTCGCCGGTAGCTGCGGCTTCCGTATTAAGGTATAAATAATCAGCATACTGCGTGTTGGAAATATGGTGGTCAATATTAACCATGGCATTATACTTAACAGCCTGTGCAACCTTGCCGATTCTGTCCAGCGAACTTGCATCAAGCACAACCAAAAGGTCGGCAGCAACAGGATTATTTACATCCGGTTTTACAAAACTGTCAAGCTGCGGCAAAAAGCCAAATGCCTTGGGCACATCATCATCTACCATAACTGTAACTTGCTTGCCGGCTTTTTCCAGTGCCATTTTCAGCGCCAGCGTTGAGCCCAAAGCATCACCGTCAGGGCTCACATGCGGGCACAATACAAAACTTCCGTTTTTTAAAAGCAGCCCGGCAATTTCTTCAAGCGTACAATTTTTACTCATGCGGGGTTTCCTCTTGTTTAATTTTTCTCAGCAGTTCTTCAATATGCGCGCTGTATTCCATAGAAGTATCCTTGGCAAAAATCAGTGCCGGTGCAAAACGCAGCCTGATTCTTTTGGCAATTTCCGTACGCATATAGCCTACGGCTTTATTAAGCCCCTGCCATGCTTCTTCCTGGTCTTTTTCCGTTCCGTACAGGCTTACATAGACTTTGGCCTGGCTTATATCGTCGGTCAGTTCAACGCCGGTTACGGTAACAAATTTAATGCGCGGATCTTTAATATCCTGCAGCAAAATTTTGCTGAGTTCCTGCTTAATTGCTTCCTGTAATTTTTCAACTCTTAATCTTGCCATAACAAGTACCTATTAGTCAACGGCAACTTCTTCCATGGAATAAACTTCAAAAATATCCCCTTCTTTAATATCGCGGAATTTATCAAGTGTTATGCCACATTCAAAGCCTGCCACAACTTCTTTAACGTCATCTTTAAATCTGCGCAGGGAGTCAATTTCGCCTTCATGAACTACAATACCATCGCGTACTACGCGTACTTTGGAAGAATTGGTAACTTTGCCTTCCAGTACATAGCAGCCTGCAATAAGCAGTTTGGAAATTGTAATCAGCTGGCGTACTTCCACGCGTCCCTGAATAACTTCTTTAAATTTCGGCGCGAGCATGCCTTTAATAGCTGCTTCAACGTCGTTAATCGCATCATAAATTACCCTGTAAGTACGTACGTCAACCTTTTCGGTTTCGGCAGCCTTGCGGGCATTCGCATCCGGGCGGACATTAAAGCCAATAATAAGCGCATTGGCAGCAGATGCCAGCATTACGTCGGATTCGGTAATGGAACCAACGCCGGAATGAACTACTACTACTTTTACTTCGTCATTTTTAATATTGGAAAGCGACGATTTCAATGCTTCAATCGTGCCCTGAACGTCAGCTTTAACAACAATATTCAGTTCCTTCAGCTCGCCTTCCTGAATACGCTGGAAAATATCATCCAGTGAAACTTTGGCGTTTTGCTGCATTTCTTCGCTGCGGCGTTTTGCAAGGCGTTTTTCGGCAACGCTTCTGGCGGTTTTTTCGTCAGTGCTGTCCAAAATATCGCCAGCCATAGGCACTTCGTTCAGGCCAAGCACTTCAACCGGTGTTGAAGGCAGCGCTTTTTTAACTTTTTCGCCGCGGTCGTTAATCATGGCACGTACTTTGCCGTAAGCGGTGCCTGCAATAATCGTATCGCCGATGCTTAAAGTACCGCGCTGAACCAAAACGGTTGCCACAGGGCCGCGGCCTTTATCAAGCTGCGCTTCGATAATGGTACCGTGTGCAGGAAGGTTCGGGTTTGCTTTTAATTCCTGCATTTCGGCAACGAGAAGAATCATTTCCAGAAGTTCAGGAATACCGGTTTTCTGATGTGCGGAAACCGGTACCATAATGGTATCGCCGCCCCAGTCTTCCGGAATGAGTTCATGTTCTGCAAGCTGCTGTTTAACATGGTCGGGGTTAGCTCCCGGGCGGTCCATTTTATTAATGGCTACAATAATAGGAACCTTGGCTGCTTTGGCATGGTTAATAGCTTCGATAGTCTGCGGCATAACACCGTCGTCGGCAGCTACAACCAAAATCGCAACGTCGGTTACCTGCGCGCCGCGGGCACGCATTGCCGTAAATGCTTCGTGGCCAGGGGTATCAAGGAATACAATCTTTTTGCCCTGATAATTAACCTGATAAGCGCCAATGTGCTGGGTAATACCGCCTGCTTCGCGGCTTGTTACATTGGATTTGCGGATAGCGTCAAGCAATGAGGTTTTACCGTGGTCAACATGGCCCATAACCGTAATTACAGGCGGGCGCGGCACACGTTTTGCCGGGTCATCTTCAACTTCCGGAATTTCGGTCGGGTCTTCTTCCGGCGGCAGCGGAACTACTTCTACATCAAATTCCGTGCCAACAAGCTCTGCTGTTTCAAAATCAATATCCTGATTAATGGTAACCATTACGCCAAGCATAAACAAAGCTTTGATAACTTCATTAACTTCGCGTTTAATGAGATTTGCAAAGTCTTTAACGTTAATGCTTTCGCCAACTTCAACGCGGGACGGCCTTACAACCGGTGCCTGTACTGCCGGCTGCTGCGGTTTGCTGCTGCCGGGGCGTTTTTTCATCATATGGTCGCGGCTGTGCATGTTGCGGCTGTCGCGGCTTGCATACTGGCCTTTAATCTGCGGTTTTTCATTGCGTTTTTTGTTAAACTGCTGTTTGCCGCCCTGTTGGCTGCCGCGGTTCTGGTTTTCAAAACGGCTTTGCTGCTGTCCTGCGGCACTGCGGTTCTGCTGGGAACCCTGCCCGGACTGCTGTCCTTTCGGTCCGATAAAAATACCTCCCTGCGGGCGCTGAGGACGGTTCTGCTTATTGTTTTTGCCCTGCTGGCCCTGCTGCAAATTACCTTTGCCATGCTGCTGCATCGGCTGATTGTTCTTTTTATGGTTTTGGTTATTCTGGTTATTATTGTTTTTAACCTGATTTTGATTGCGCTGTTCGTTATGCGCAGGAGCAGGTTTATTACCGGCATTTTTCGGCCTGTTATCCTGCTGGGGTTTATTTTTTTCAACCGGTTTAGGCTGATTCTGCACCTGTACTTTAACCTGTTTCTGGGCACTGGCTTTATTAGCGTCATTTTTTGCCGGCACTGCCTTCGGAGCATTGTTCTGTAGTTTTTGCTGCTGAGGCGCAGGCTTTTTCTCCGGCTGAACCGGCTTTTTGGCAAAGGCGCGCACTACCATTTCTTTGGCAGCGTCATCCACCGTACTTAAACTTTTAACCTGAATGTTATTTTTTGCCAGTACATCAATTACTTCCTGGTTGCTTTTTCCCAATTCTTTAGCTATTTCATATATTCTATGCTTACCCATTCATCCACCTCCAAACTTAATCGTGGCACTTTTTCTGTATCATTACTGCAAAATTATTATCCGTAATTACAACGGCCGTACGCGGGGATTTACCTATAGCCGAACCTATTTCCGCACGCGAAGGCCCTGTAATAATATTAACACCAGCCGACTTTGCAAGGTATTCCAGTTCCCTGCGGGATGTTTCCGCCGCATCAGAAGCAATCAGCATCAGTTTTGCCTTGCCTCCGTTTAAAGCGCTGCGTACCGCAAAATCACCCGCTGCAACTTTACCTGCCTTTTGCGCCAGCCCCAATGCAAAAGCTACCTGTCTATTGTCCATCGGGCAAATCCTCCAGCAGTTTTGCATAAACTTCTTCCGTTACGGGTTTTTCCAAAGCACGTTCCAGGCGTTTTTCCTTAACGGCTTTTTTTATGCATTCCCGGCTGCGGCAGACATAAGCTCCGCGCCCGGATTTTTTGCCTGTTAAATCAAGCGATATTTCACCTTCCGGAGAACGTACAATGCGCAGCAGTGACTTTTTGTCTTTCATTTCACCACAGCCGACACATTTGCGCTGCGGCACTTTTTTAATCTTCTGCTGTTTCATCAGCTTCACCCCCGGCGCTTTCAAAAGGCTCTTCCTTGCTCTGGGTTTCGCTCTTTATATCAATTTTCCAGCCGGTAAGCTTTGCTGCCAGGCGTGCATTCTGCCCTTCTTTGCCAATGGCAAGAGAAAGCTGGTAATCGGGCACAACTACACGGCAGATTTTTTCACTTTCCAGAATTTCCGTGCTTACAACCTTGGCAGGAGATAATGCGTTGGCAACATACTGAGCGGGGTCATCGCTGTATTTTACAATATCAATCTTTTCGCCGCGCAGCTCGTTTACAATAGCCTGTACGCGCATGCCTTTCTGCCCTACGCAGGCGCCTACCGGGTCGATGTTTTCGTCTTTGGTGTAAACTGCAATTTTGGAGCGCATGCCCGGTTCACGTGCAACAGATTTAATTTCCACCAAACCGTCATGAATTTCCGGTACCTCCAGTTCAAACAAACGTTTCAAAAGGCCGGGATGAGTTCTGGAAACCATAATCTGCGGGCCCTTGCTTGTTTTGCGCACCTCTAAAATATAGGTTTTCATTCTGTCATGGTATTCGTAAATTTCACCGGGAATCTGCTCGCCAACCGTTAAAACAGCTTCTGCTTTCCCCAAATCAATGTAAACATTTCTGTTTTCCATGCGCTGAATAACGCCGGTAACAATGTCGTTTTCGCGGTTATAATATTTTTCAAATACCATGCCGCGCTCTGCTTCGCGGATACGCTGAACAACAACCTGTTTTGCGTTCTGTGCGGCAATGCGGCCAAAGTTTTTCGGCGTTACCTCGATTTCCACAATATCGTCAAGTTCATAGCGCGGGTCAATTTTACGCGCATCTTCCAGAGTAATTTCATTAGCACTGTCTTCAGCGGTTTCAACAACATGCTTTTGTACATATACATGCAGCTCGCCGCTGGTTCGGTTTAAATCAACACGTACATTCTGATTGCTGCCAAAATTCTTTTTATAAGCAGTTACCAATGCTTCTTCAACAGCTTCAAACAAAATAGAAGGCTCAATACCTTTTTCCTTGCCTAATTCCTGCACGGCCATAATAAAATCTGCGTTCACTTTTCTTACTCCCCCTAAACCTTAAAAATCTATGTGCGGCCTGATCATGGCAATCGTTTTTCTTTCAAATACAACCGGATTCTTGCTTTCGCGTCCTTTAAGAACAGGTTTGGCGCTGATGGTATTTTCATCATGCGCTGTCAGAACTGCAACTATTTCTTTGTTCTTTTCCCAAGGCGCAAAAAATTTAATATCCACTTTTTTACCGTAGAAACTTTCAAAATCCTTGTCTTTTTTTAGCGGACGGTCAATACCCGGTGAAGAAACTTCCAGATAATATTTATCCCTGATAGGGTCACGCGCGTCCAAAATTTCCGTCAGCTTTTCACTTACCATCTGGCAGTCATCAATCTCGATGCCGCCCGGTTTATCAATATAAATACGCAGATACCAATCTTTTTCACGCACATATTCAACATCAACCAGCGAAATATCTGTTCCCTGCAAAATTTCTTCAGCCATGCCGCTTACCAGTTTTTCAATCTCTGCACTCTGCATAATTCACCTCCGCTTTTTCTTAACCCTAATAAGAGGAAAGAGCGGGTAAAATACCCACTCTCTCAAAAGAAGTCATAATTTTTCTTAATATATTATACCATTATATGCCTTTAAAGACAAGTTATTTGTATCATTTTAAACATTAAAATTAACAAATCAGCCTTTTAAATATGCCAGAATTTCTTCGGCATTGGTGTCGGGCTTTGCTTTCGGATAAACTTTTTCAACAACGCCGTTTTCATCAATTACAAAAGTGCTGCGTACAACGCCCATGCTTACTTTTCCGTACATTTTCTTTTCCTGCCATACGCCGAAAGCCTCAATGGCTTTACGTTCCGGGTCGCTTAACAAAATAAAAGGCAGTTCCTGTTTGGCTGCAAAATTGCTGTGCGATTTTACGCTGTCTTTGCTGATACCGATAACTTCCACGCCAAGATTTTTATATTCGCCGTAATTGTTGCGGAAAGCGCAGGCCTGGCGAGTACAGCCCGGCGTAGAATCCTTCGGGTAAAAATATACAACTACTTTTTTGCCTGCAAAATCGTGCAGCGATACCAAATTGCCGTCTTTATCTTCCAAAGTAAAATCAGGCGCTTTCATTCCTGCTTCGAGCATTCTTTATTCCTCCTCTAATCTGAATATATCACATTTTATGCTTTCAAGCTTGCAATTGCTGCGGCAGTATCTTCCGCACCGTAAACGTAGCTGCCTGCAACCAGAATATTGGCACCGGCCTCGCGTACAATTTTGCTGGTTTCGGCATTAATGCCGCCGTCAACCTGTATATCGCAGGCCAGGCCTTTTTCATCAATCATTTTACGCAGCGCCGCAATTTTTGGTACAACGCTTTCTATAAATTTCTGCCCGCCAAAGCCGGGGTTTACCGTCATTAAAAGCACCATATCAGCATCGCCCAAAACCTCCTGCACCATGCAGAGCGGCGTTGCAGGGTTAAGTGCCACACCGGCCTTTACGCCCTTGCTTTTAATATATTGCAGGCAGCGGTGCAAATGTTTGGTTGCTTCTGCATGAACAACAATCATATCCGCACCTGCTTTGGCAAAATCATCAATATATGTTTCAGGGTGTTCTACCATTAGGTGGCAGTCAAAAAACATATCCGTTACTTTACGGATTTTGGTTACAACGGGAGCGCCAAAAGTAAGGTTAGGCACAAAGTTTCCGTCCATAACGTCGATATGAACCCAATCTGCACCGGCTTTTTCGATTTTTTTAATTTCGTCCGACAAAAAGGCAAAATCAGCAGATAAGATAGATGGTGCTATTTTAATCATCTTTTACCACTCTTTTCTTTCAGTAATTTTATTTCGTCTAAAATTGCAAGATAAGATTCATAACGGCTTGCGGCAATTTTACCTTCTTCTACCGCATTTTTTACGCCGCAGACCGGTTCATGCGTATGTGTGCACGGAACAAATTTGCAGCCGTGCTCAAAATGCTTAAATTCACGGAAATACTTATAAAGCTCGCGCGCATCGATATTTTCAGCAAGCAAATTGCCAAAACCGGGTGTATCGGCAAGGTAGCCGCCGTTAAAAGGCAGAAGCTGGGCATAACGAGTTGTATGCCGCCCGCGCCCGATTTTTTCACTTACCTTGCCTGTCTGCAATGCTATGCCGGGCTGCAGGGCATTAAGCATGGATGATTTCCCGACACCGGAAGGCCCGGCAAATGCGCTGATTTTACCGTTTAAATATTCTTTCAGCGCTTCAAGCCCTGTTCCGTTAAAAGTTGACACAGTAAAAACAGTATAGCCTGCCTTACGGTAAACTCCGGCAATTTCTTCAAGCTGCGCTTCACTTACAAGGTCTGTTTTATTAAGGCATAAAACGGCTTCAATACCGGCTCGCTCGGCAAACGCCAGCATTTTATCTGCCAGCAAGTAGCTAAAATCCGGGTCTGCGCAGGCAAAAGCTATTACAATGCAGTCAAGGTTAGCCATTGCCGGCCGTTCCATAAAATTGCGGCGCGGCAAAATAGTTTTAATCATGCTTTCGCCGTCAGGATTTTTCTCAAACTCAACCATATCTCCTGTAACGGCGGAAAAACGCACCTGTTTCATTTTACCCTTAATTTTGCAGGTAACAATTTCTTTATCAGGTGTTTCCACATAATAATACCCGTTAAAATTTTTTATAATGCGGCCTGCTGTCAAAGCTGTTTCTCCTCTATAAGTTTATTGTCACAGTAGAATCTGGCTACGGCACTGCCGCTTACTTCAACTTTCTGGCGTATGCGCACGCCTTCACGCTTGGTGCCTTCGTAAACTACTTTTTCGCCGTCGTCATCAACCACAACAATTTTTACTTTTTGTTTTTTTGCTCCGTCAGGCACTACAAATTCGGCATATTTATTCTGAGATGCAGTACCGACGCCGTCAGAAACGCGCAGCACAACATCAGTGCTGTTCAAAACCTTGCTGCCTTCTTTAGGCGTAATGCTCAAAACAGTACCGGCAACTTTTTTGCTGCCCACGCTTTGTGCGGTAATGTTTTTAAAACCGAGTTTTTCAAGTGCCGTCATGGCTTCGCCTGATGCTTTGCCAACTACGGAAGGAATGGTAACTTCTTTCGGTTTTTCGGAAATTACAAGATTTACCTTTTCGCCATGGCGTATTTTTTCGTTAGCTTTAGGGGTCTGCTCAATAACAAGCCCGCTGCCGTCTTCGCGGAAAACGGTTTCTACTTTGCCAAGCGCCAGTTCTTTGCGTTCTATCATCTTGCGTGCGTCAGCAAGATTTTTACCTGCAAGGTTTGGCACTTCCACCATTTCAATGCCTTTGCTTACAGTTAAATAAACGGCGCTGCCTTCCTTGCGCATTTCATTCCCGGCAGGGTCCTGCTCAAGCACAAGCCCCGGTGTTACCTTATCGTCGTAGGCTTCTTTCAGGGTTATGCTGAAACCTGCATTTTCCAGTATCTGCTGCGCTTCAACAACGGTTTTGCCGGTTACATCCGGTACTTTTACAGTTTCACGGCTGAACACGTTGCCTATAAGCAGAAATACTGCCGATAAAACCACTACCACAGCCGCAAGCATAATTTGCTGATGCCGTGTAAGCTGGGTTTCTTTCATTTTTTGCAGCCAGCTTTTTTTAGCTTTCGGTTTTGCAGGAGCAGCAGGAACTGTCATTACAATGGTTTCTTCCGGAACTTCCGTTTCATCCGTCACAAGTGCAGATTTTTCTTTAACTTCGTCAGCAAAGCTGTCTGCTTCGGTGTAATCCTCTGCTTCGCCGTTTTTCTCCATTTTATTTTTAATGGAATTTAAGTCCTGGCGCATTTCTTCCGCGCTGGCGTAACGCTTGGTTAAATCTTTGGCAAGCGCTTTATCTATCACATGCTGCAAACATACCGGCAGCCCTTCAACATAAGTGCTGAGCGGCGGCGGCGTTTTTTCAACATGCATCATGGCAACGGCAACTGCCGTATTGCCGTCAAACGGCACATGCCCCGTAAGCATTTCATAAAGCACAATGCCCAAGGAATAAATATCGCTCTGGGCAGTTACAGGCTTTCCGCTTGCCTGCTCCGGAGATAAATAATGCACCGAGCCAATTACCGAATTTGTATACACCATCGTCATATTGCTTATCATTCTGGCAATGCCAAAATCAGCAATTTTGGGATGCATGTTTTCTGTTATTAAAATATTGTGCGGCTTAATATCACAGTGAATAATATTGCGTCTGTGCGCATGGCTTAACCCCGCTGCAATATCTTCGGCAATGCAAACAGCCTTATAAGGCGAAAGCCTTCCTTTTTCTTCCAGCAGGTCTTTTAAGGTTTTGCCTTCCACATATTCCATAACTATAAAAGACTTGCCTTCTTCTTCGCAAACATCAAAAATATTTATGATAGAAGGGCTGGAAAGCCGTGCAGCCGACTGTGCCTCATGCTTAAACTGGTTAAGAAGCGTTTTATCGTCATTGAACTGGTCGCGCAGTATTTTTATGGCAACCTGCCTGTTAAGCAGCAAATCTTCAGCCAGATAAACTTCGGCCATTCCGCCTGAACCAATGTGACGCAGGATTTTATAACGTTGTTTTAAAATTGTTCCGTTGTTCATTTATATCTCCTCCGCACAAAAGTCTATCAAAATCACCGAAACATTATCGCGCCCGCCATTATTAAGCGCAAGTTCAATTAAAGCATCCGCCGCTTTTTCAGTATTTTCTTCCTTCAAAACGGCGGCAATTTCATCATCGGCAGCCATGTCCGAAAGCCCGTCGCTGCACAAAAGCAGCCTGTCGCCCGGCTCTGTTTCAAAGCTGAAAACATCTGAATCAAGCCCTTCATCCGCACCGACTGCCCTTAAAATTACATTGCGCTGCGGGTGGCGGCGTGCTTCATCAGTTGTTATATCGCCCTTGCTTAAAAGTTCAGCCACATAAGAATGGTCCTGAGTTATCTGCTTAAGCAGGCCATTGCGCCATAAATACAGGCGGCTGTCGCCAATATTTAAAGCATAGGCCTTTTTGTCTTCAGCCAGATACACGGCAACCAGAGTTGTGCCCATGCCTTCGTAATCAGGCATTTTGCATACCAGGCTGCGCAGATGGCTGTTAGCTTTGGAAGCAGCTTCTTTTAAAGCCGTACACAGAGCTTCTCCGGTAAGCCCGGCAAAATTCTTTTTTTCTTCTTTTAAAACTTTAATTGTTTCCACGCTGGCAATTTCACCGCCGGCATAACCGCCCATGCCATCAGCGATGGCAAACAGTTCCGGTCCGTCAGTTAATAAGGCATCCTCATTAGCAGTACGCACAAGGCCGGTATTTGTTTTACTGACCGCTATCATACAGCGCCCCCTGAATAAATCACTTGTTATCGTTAAACTTCGCCCGCAGCTGTCCGCAGGCTGCATTAATATCTTTGCCCATCTCCTTGCGGATGGTGGCATTAATTTTATTTTTCTGTAAAATTCTTAAAAATCCTTCAATACGTTTTGCCGGAGGGCGTTCAAAACCTTTTTCCGGTACCGGATTGGCCGGAATTAAATTTACCGATGCGTGCTTAAATTTTAAATAATTACTTAAAAGCTGCGCATCCTCCGGACTGTCATTTTTATCTTTTATTAAAATATATTCATAAGTTACCTGCCTGCCGCTTGCGCGCGCGTATTTTTCGGCAGCGGCAATAACGGAAGGAAACGGAAAGCCTTTATTAACAGGCATCAGCTGAGTACGCACATCATCTTTTACGGCATGCAGCGAAACGGCAAGATTAATTGGTATATCTTCTTCCGCCAGCCGTTCAATGCCCGGTATAATTCCGCAGGTAGAAACCGTCATATTACGGTAACTCATAAAAGCCGCATCCTCACGGTGCAGGAATTTTAAAGCACCCGTAACCTCATCATAGTTAAGCATCGGCTCGCCGCTGCCCATCACTACAACGCGGCTTACCTGCTGCGGAGCTATCATGGCGTTAAACAAATAAACCTGCATGATAATTTCCGCACTCGTTAAATTACGCACGCAGCCGTTTAAACCGCTGGCGCAGAAAGCACAGGCCATAGCGCACCCCACCTGGCTCGACACGCAAACGCTGTAACCGTAATCGTGGTGCATTAAAACAGTTTCCACGGAATTGCCGTCCTGCAATTCAAGCAGCAGCTTTTCCGTAAGCCCGTCCGACGATTTCCATCGCGTTAAAATATTTATATTAGCAGGCATAACCGTAAATTTTTCATTTAAAACGGCAATATCTGCCTTGGAGAGATTGTGCATCTCCTCAAATTTAAAAACACATTTTTTATAAAGCCACTGGTAAACCTGCGAAGCACGGAATTTTTTCAAACCTGCTGCCACAAACTCCTGCTGCAATTCTTCCGGCGTTAAGCCAAAAATTTCTTTTTTCATAATCACAGCTCCTTGCGGCGCATTACACAGATATAAAAGCCGTCAACATTATCACACTGCGGCAGAAGCTGCAGCTCATTAATTGTTTCACCGGTCAGCGGATGCGTGAACCCGGCATATTCAAATTCCGTATTGGCATTTAAAAACTCACTGACAAGCAGGTTATTTTCTGCCTGTTCCAAAGTACAGGTACTGTAAACAAGCCTTCCGCCCGGTTTTACGTAACGTGCTGCATTTTGCAGAACGGCTTTTTGCAGCGGCGGAAATACTTTCAAATCTTTTTTGTTTTTACGCCAGCGTGCTTCTGCCCTGCGCCTTAATACGCCAAAACCGCTGCAAGGTGCATCCACCAGAACACAATCCGCAGCATCTGCCCATTCCGGTTTAAATACAGAAGCATCCATCAATACGGGTTCTATAATATCTATGCCAAGCCTTACGGCATTTTCTTTAATCAGCTCCATTTTATGCGGATGAATGTCGCAGGCATAAATTCTGCCCTTATTTTGCATAAGCTGGGCAAGGTGAGTTGTTTTCCCGCCCGGCGCAGCGCACAAATCAAGCACTGTCATCCCCGGCTGCGGGCATGCTGCATGCGCAACAAGCATGGAGCTTTCATCCTGCATATAAAAAGCATCCGGCGCTTTTTCCATTAAAGCATTAAGCCCTGCGGTTTTGGTACAGATTATGCCTTCCTCGCACCATTTGGAAGGAACAGCTTCAAAACCTGCTGCCTGCAAAACTTCCAAAAGATTGCTGCGTGTTGTTTTAAGCGTATTGGTGCGCAGGCTTAAAACAGGCGGTAAATTATTGTAATCCAGCAATTTTTCTGTTCCTTCTTCGCCAAACTGCTTTAACCAGTGCTTAACAAGCCACAGCGGATGCAGTTTTGTTAAGGCAAGGTTTAAAGCTGCATCGGCAGATTTATCAGGAAACAGCAAAGTTCCCGCTTCCCTGCCGCGCACAGCAGAACGCAGAATGCCATTTACGAATTTTGCCGCACCGGCATGGCTTGCGGCTTTGGCAAGTTCCGTACTTTCATTGCATGCTGCCGAAGCCGGTACTTTATCAAGATAAAAAATCTGATAGATCCCCATGCGCAAAATATTTAAAATTACCTTGTCAATTTTTGCCAGAGGCCTTGCCGATAACTGCGACAAAAGCCAGTCCAAAGTACCTTTTGCTTTTATGGTACCATAGACCAGCTCCGTAATGAACCTGCGGTCCCTGTCATCCGTTTTTTTAGTGCGCAGGGTTTTGTTAAGGGCAATATTGGCATAAGCGCCGCCATCAATAACGGCACAGATTACTTCAAGCGCAATCTGCCTTGCAGTATCTTTTTTTATTTTTTTATTTGCCTGTCTTTTTTCTGTCATCTGCTTCCTCTGTATCTAAAAAGTCTAAAATAGCTGCTTCTACTTTCTTAATATCAACCCGTGTATTAAAACATGGGCCAAACGGCCTTTCGTTTAAAACGCCTATAACCGGCAGCGGAAAAACATCCTGTATGCCGCTGGTTAAATCACGCTCGCAGGCAACGGCAATTATTGCTTTCGGACGTATTTCTTTTACCATCTGCCTAGCCAAAGTACCGCCTGTTGCCACGCCCATGTGAATTCCGTATTTATGTGCCAGCCCAAGCATTCCGCCGACACAGCAGCGTCCGCACTGACGGCAGTTTTCGATATTGCGCGTAATTTTATGGGCGCAGGTATCAAGCTGAATGCAGTGCGGCGTTAAAATCATAATTCTTGATGCCGGCACTTTTATTTTATGCTGGCGTACCAGATGATTGCTTACTTCAATAAAAGACTGTTCTATTCTCTGGCGCGGTATGTTAAAAATGCGCCCCAGCCCAACAGCAAAGGGAAACAGCATATTAACGGCTTTCCACGCCCAAAAATAAAATGTTTTGATGATTGGAAAGCCTAAAATTGCAAGCACAATGGCGCTGACAGCTGCCAAAAGAGCTATTGCCACCACAATGCCAACGCTGCCAAAAAGCACCGGCAGTGTGGAACTGATTTGTGCAAGACCCGGCAAGGCCACGCGCCAACATAAATAAATAAAAACCGCACCCAAAAAAGCACTGGCCAATGTCAGCGAAACAAATATGCGTTTTTTCGGTTTCAAAACACTTTCCATTGCTTTACTTACCTCAACCTAAAATATCACCTTTATTAATGCCGCGGCCATTGCAGAATACCGCAGCAGGCATACGTTTTTTCGATTCCGGCTGTACTTCGGTAACAAGAAGAACGCCGCTGCCGCAGGCAACTTTAAAGCCGTTCTTTAAAACTTCGGTAACTTCCCCTGCTTTGCTGCCGCTGCCGCAGGCAACTTCCGCACGCCATATTTTAAGTTTTTTGCCGCCGGGCAAATTTGTAAACGCACCCGGTGCAGGGTTAAAGGCACGTATTTTATTATGAATCTCCGCCGCAGGCAGGTTCCAGTCAATAGCTTCCATATCGCGCGTAAGCAAATGTGCGTAAGTTGCTTCAGCATCATTTTGCTTAACGGGTGTAATTTCGCCGCGTTTTATTTTTTCAACTGTTTCAAGCAGCAGTTTGCCGCCAATTTCCTTTAAACTGTCATGCAGTTCGCCCATGGTCATTTCCGGCGTAATCTCAACTTCCGCTTTTGCAAGCATATCGCCGGTATCCATACCGATATCCATCTGCATAATTGTTACGCCGCTTTTTGTTTCGCCGTTTAAAATTACATAATGTATAGGCGCAGCTCCGCGGTATTTAGGCAAAAGCGAAGCATGCACGTTTATGCAGCCGTACTTCGGCATTTCCAGAATTTCTTTCGGCAAAAACTGGCCAAAAGCAGCTACCACAATTAAGTCAGGCGCAAGGCCGCGTAAAAGTTCAACAACTTCCGGCGTTTTTACGCGCTGAGGCTGGTAAACTTCATAACCACGTTCAAGCGCATATTCTTTTACCGGCGTCATAAGCATTTTCTGCCCGCGTCCTTTGGGTCTGTCAGGCTGTGTAAATACACCAACTATTTCATCTGTGCCCTGCTCTGCCAGTGCCTTTAAACTGGCAACGGCAAAATCAGGGGTTCCCATAAATACTATACGCATCATCACTGCTCCCCGTCAAAATCCTTCGGCATCAGCACTTTGGCCTTGTCTATAAACAGCACTCCGTCCAAATGGTCAAGTTCGTGCTGAATGCAAACTGCCAAAAGCCCGTCTGCCTTAATAAGCATTTTGCGCCCTTTGCGGTCATAATATTCGCAATGCACAATTTCCGCGCGTTCTACTTCACCTTCGTAATCAGGTACAGAAAGGCAGCCTTCCGGTCCAACGGCAGAACCTTCACGGTAAGTAATAACAGGGTTGATAAGCTCAATCAGCCCTTCGCCAACATCAATAACAACAATGCGTTTTAAAACGCCAATCTGCGGCGCCGCAAGCCCGACACCGTTAGCGGCATACATGGTTTCTGCCATATCGTCCAAAAGACGCAGAGTTTTTTTATCCATGCGTTCAACTTCCTGTGCTTTCTGGCGCAGCACAGGGTCTCCGGCAACAAGTATTTTTAATTTACTCACAGTATCCTCCTAAAATTCGCTCTCATAATAATTATTATATCACAAAAAATGTTATACGGGCAATTTTACAGCACATTAAACGGGTCAACGTCAAAATAAACATTTTTCATATCACGGTACGGCGACTGCCATAACGCCGTTTTAAATATATTTATCTGTGTGCTTTTTACCAGCACATTAACTCGGTATAAATCGCGCACTTTGCCAATAATACCGGCAAACGGCCCAAATACTTCCGCATCCGTATTTTTTGCCTGCCGCTCCAGAAAATCAGCTATTTCCTTAGCCGTTCCGTTAGCGCGTTCTTCGTTTTTATCCCATACAGTTATTTTCAAAAACGCCGCATAAGGCGGATAGTTAAGTTCCTTACGCCGCAGCAGTTCTTCTTCCGCAAAGGTATCGTAATCCTGCGCCGCCGCAAGATGGACAGTCCGGTTATCCGCATCGTACACCTGCAAAATTACATGCCCCGGTTTATCGCCGCGCCCTGCACGCCCCGCAGCCTGTGTAAGCAGCGAAAACGCTCTTTCGTAAGCACGGAAATCCGGCATGTTCAGCATGGAATCTGCCGAAAGCACGCCGACAAGCGTAACATTTGGTATATCGTGCCCTTTGGCAACCATCTGCGTACCAATCAGCACATTATACCTGCCGCTTGAAAAAGCATTTAAAATTTCTTCATGTGCAAATTTGCGCAGCGTGGAATCCTGGTCCATACGCAAAACTTTTACTTCCGGCAACGCCGCAATCTGCGCTTCTGCTTTTTGCGTGCCGGTGCCGAAAAATTTTATGCGCCTGCTGTGGCATTTGGGGCATTCTTCCGGCACGGGCAGGGTATTGCCGCAGTAATGGCAGCGCATGGCTTTTCCTTCTTCATGGTAAACCAAAGCCACGGCGCAGTGCGGGCACATAATGGTTTCACCGCAGTCACGGCACATCACAAAAGTTGAATAACCGCGGCGGTTTAAAAGCACAATTGCCTGCTCTCCTGCCGCAGCAGTACACACAAGCTCCTGCTGTAAAGTGCGTGACAGCACCGAAAAATTCCTTTTCTGCAATTCTTTGCGCATATCAACAATTTGTACTTTTGGCAGCGGCTGGCCGTTTGGGCGGCCAGTTAAACGCAGATGCTTAAACCGCTTCATTATGGCGTCATAATAACTCTCTATCGATGGCGTTGCGCTGCCTAAAACTACCGGTATATTAAAATATTTTGCCCTTTGCAGTGCTACTTCACGGGCATGATAGCATGGCCTTTCTTCCTGTTTGTAGCTCTGGTCATGTTCTTCGTCAATAATAACAAGGCCTAAATTTGTAAAAGGCGCAAAAACAGCCGAACGCACGCCAATTAAAATCTGCGCTTCGTTATTGCGTATTTTATAAAAAACGTCTGCCCTTTCGCTTGCCGATAGTTTACTGTGTATAACGGCAATGCAGCCCTTAAACCAGCTTTGAAAACGCTTTACTATCTGCGCCGTAAGGGCAATTTCCGGCACAAGTACCAGCACCTGGCGTCCTTCCGCAAGCGCTTTTGCCGTTAAATTAAGGTAAACTTCCGTTTTGCCGCTGCCGGTTACGCCCTGCAATAAAAAAGTTTCCTGCAGTTTTTCTGTAATTGCTTTGCTTACGGCTTCAACAGCCTGTGCCTGTTCTTCCGTTAAATCAAAACTTTGTTTTAAAGTGTTATTACCGGCATAGCTGTTGCGTAAAACACGCTGCTCACTGCGGCTGCACCACGCCTTTTGCAGCAGGGTACGCAAAACAGCAGCACTTACACCGGCTGCTTCCAGCTCCTTTGCGCTCAGTTCACGCTCTGCCTGCGCCAAAATTTGCAGCGCTGCCATCTGCGCCTTAGCACGGTTGCTGCCTTCCGCCAGCGCCATTCTGCCGCTTTCCGTTATGGCATAACAATACTGCATTTTTTCTTTCAGGCGGTTTTCCAGTTCGTAATATAAAAGCCTGCCGTTTTCATCATAAACAGCATGGCGTTTTATACTGCTTTTGCCGGGAATAAAAAGGCGCATTGCTTCTGCCAGCGGGCACATATAATATTCTGCAAGCCAGCGGGCTGCTTCCAGCATTTCACCGTCAAACCACGGCTCAGTGCCTATAACAGCCTGAACCTCTTTATATTTTTCAGGCTCCGGCAAATCGCTGCCTGCTTCGCCAACAACAAAGCCTTCCGTTGTCTGCCGCGCAAAAGGCACAATTACGCGCCAACCTGCGCCTATATAGCCAAACGGCGGCGGCAAAGCGTAGGTAAACTGCTTAAACAAATTTTTAACAGGTAAATTTATTGCTACGTTAACGTATCTCATACAAAACTCCAACTAAAACTTTACCTATTTATTTTACCATATCCTGACAAATACTTTAATAAAAAAACTGCACCTCCTAAAGTCTAACTTTTGGGGTGCAGTTCAGCACAGTTAAAATTTTAAATTTTACAGCCCGGCCTGTTTTCTTAAAGTTTCTGCCTTATCGGTATGTTCCCACGGCAGGTCTACATCGGTACGGCCAAAATGCCCGTAAGCTGCAGTCTGCTTGTAAATCGGGCGCAGCAAATCCAGCGTTTTGATAATGCCGGACGGACTGAGAGAGAAGTTCTTTTTAATAAGTTCGGCAATTTTGTCGTCGTCGATTTTGCCGGTGCCGAAAGTATCTACCAAAACGGAAACAGGCTGTGCAACGCCAATGGCATAAGCAAGCTGAATTTCGCATTTATCGGCAAGGCCTGCGGCAACAACGTTTTTAGCTACATAACGTGCTGCGTAAGCTGCGCTGCGGTCTACTTTCGTGGGGTCTTTGCCGGAGAAAGCACCGCCGCCGTGACGGGCCATGCCGCCGTAAGTATCAACTATAATTTTACGTCCGGTCAGGCCGCTGTCGCCCTGCGGGCCGCCGATAACAAAACGGCCGGTCGGGTTGATGTAATATTTGGTTTCGTCATCAAGCATTTCTGCCGGTACAACCGGTTTTACAACAAATTCCATAATATCGCGGCGGATTTGTTCCAGAACAATTTCCGGAGCATGTTGCGTGGAAATAACAATCGTATCAATGCGTACAGGTTTGCCGTCGTCATATTCAACGGTTACCTGGGTTTTTCCGTCCGGGCGCAAGTAAGGCAGAACGCCGGTTTTGCGCACTTCTGCCAAACGGCGGGAAAGTTTATGTGCCAAAGAAACAGGCAGCGGCATATATTCCGGGGTTTCGTTAGTGGCATAACCGAACATCATGCCCTGGTCACCGGCGCCTACTTCGTTTTCATCGGCCTTGCCTTCTTTTGCTTCCAGAGATTTATCAACGCCAAGCGCAATATCCGGCGACTGTTCGTCAATGGAAATCAAAACGCCGCAGGTATTGCCGTCAAAGCCATATTTAGCACGGTCATAACCGATATTGATAACGGTTTCACGCGCGATTTTAGGAATATCAACATAGCAGCTCGTAGAAATTTCGCCGACAACATGAATCTGCCCGGTTGCAACTACGGTTTCGCAGGCAACACGGCCATGCGGGTCCTCTGCCAGAATAGCATCAAGCACAGCATCAGAAATCTGATCGGCAATTTTATCAGGATGCCCTTCCGTAACAGATTCGGAAGTAAATAATTTTCTCATTCTGTTCCTCCTTATGTAAATAAAAAAGCGCCCTCTGTGAGAGCGCCGCTGATTGTACCGACATTCTCATCTCTCGATTAACTCGCAGGACTTAGCACCGTTTGCACTAATGCAATGGTTGCTGCGGTTTCATTGGGCCAATCCCTCCACCAGCTCTTGATGAGTAATATTAAGTTACTATAATATTATATCCAATTTATGTAAAAAAGGCAACAATTATTTCCTTAAGCGCAGAACAGTGTTCAAAAGTTCTTCCGCAACGTCGTACTTGCTCATCTGCGGCAGTTCTTTAATGCTGCCGTCCGGAAAAATCAGTTTTACAATATTGGTTTCGCTGCCAAAGCCTGCTCCCTGCATTGTTACATCGTTGGCAACAATCATATCAAGGTTTTTCTTGGTAACTTTTTCTTTGGCATTATCAATAAGGTTCTGAGTTTCTGCTGCAAAACCAACAAGGAACTGACCTTTTTTGCGTTCACCCAGCGTTTTTAAAATATCCGGGTTCTTATCCATTACAACCGTTAAAGCATCATCGGTTTTCTTTTTAATTTTCTGCGCTGCCACATCATGCGGGCGGTAATCGGCAACGGCCGCCGCCTTGATAACAATGTCGCATCCGTCATAAACGGCAAGGCACGCATCCATCATCTGCTGCGTTGTTTCTACATTTACAACTTTAATGTTCGGCGGCGGTGTAAGCGCGCTGAGGCCTGTAACAAGGGTTACTTCTGCTCCGCGTTCTGCCGCTGCCTGTGCAATGGAATAACCCATTTTGCCGCTGCTGCGGTTGCCCACATAACGCACCGGGTCAATGGGTTCGCGCGTACCGGCTGCAGTTACCAAAACTTTAAGGCCGCGCATATCGCCTTCCGTTTTTGCAAAAAAGTCCTTCACAAAATTAACTATATCCGCAGGTTCAGGCAAACGCCCTGCACCAACGGCACCGCAGGCCAGCACGCCGCTTGCCGGAGGCATCACCACAATGCCGCGGCTTTTAATTTTGGCAATATTTTCCTGCGTGGCAGGGTTTTCATACATATGCGTATTCATGGCAGGGCACACAATAACCGGTGAATGTGCCGCGAGCAGCGTTGTCGAAAGCAAATCATCGGCAATGCCGTATGCCATTTTGGCAATGATGTTGGCCGTTGCCGGCACAACCATAAACAGGTCGGCCCAATCGGCAAGGGCAATATGTTCAACGTTAAATTCCTGATTGGCATTCCACATGGAAACAGCAACTTTATTGCCGCTGATTTCCTTAAAAGTCAGCGGAGTTACAAACTGCTGGGCATGTTCTGTCATAACGACACGCACTTCTGCCCCCTGTTTGCGCAGTTTGCTCACCAGGTCAACGGCTTTATAAACGGCAATGCCGCCTGTTACACCTAAAACAATTTTCTTACCCTTCAACAAGGCCGGCGCCTCCCTTATTTACCCTGATTGCGCTCATAAGTAATGGTATCGTTTGCAATTTCCTTCAAGGCAATGCTTACTTCCTTTTCCGGAAGGTTCTGCCCGGGCACAGTCAGTTCGCGTGCGCGTTTGGCAGCCAGCATGGCCAGAGTATATTTGCTGTCAACTTTTTCTGTTAAATAATCGATGGAAGGATCTACCATAGACATTAAAATCACTCCTCTTTTCTGCAATGGCAAATTTCGTCAATAATAAAATATGTACGGGCAGCGCGGTAACGTTCTGCTTCCATAACGGTCAGAACCTTCTGCGTGGCCCTTTCGGCAATGTCATTAACTATAATATAGTCATATTCACTGGCGTAAGCAAGCTCACCCGTGGCGGATGCAAGGCGTTTTTTGATAACCTCTTCGCTGTCTGTGCCGCGTTTGTAAATACGCGAAGAAAGCTCATCCAGAGAAGGCGGAACAATAAACACAAACACACCGTCCGGGAAACGCTTTTTAATCTGCAAAGCGCCCTGAATATCAATTTCCAAAATTACATCTTTGCCCTGATTAAGCAAATCCATAACATAATCGCGCGGCGTGCCGTAATAGTTGCCGTATACTTCGGCATACTCCAGAAGGCCGCCCTCGGAAATCATGGCCTTAACTTCTTCAACAGTTTTAAAAAAATAACTTACGCCGTCAACTTCGCCCTCGCGCGGAGCGCGGGTGGTTACAGATACCGAATAGCCAATATCCGGCAGCTTTTCTCGCAGCATCTGGCAGATTGTACCTTTACCGGCGCCGGACGGACCCGACAAAACCAGCAGCAATCCTTTTGGTTTCAAAATAAGCCCTCCCCTGCTCAGCCGTTATTCTTCATCTTCGTCATCGCTCTGTATAAGCCTGTTGGCAACGGTTTCCGGCTGTACGGCCGACAAAATAATGTGGCCGCTGTCAGTAACAATTACCGCACGTGTTCTGCGCCCGTAAGTTGCGTCAATAAGCGTGCCGTTATCGCGCGCTTCCTGAATAATTCTTTTTATCGGCGCAGATTCCGGGCTAATAATAGAAATAATCCTGTTGGCAGCAACTATATTGCCAAAGCCTATGTTAATAAGCTTAATATCCATAAAGCAGCCTCCTTTTATTCGATATTCTGTATCTGTTCCCTGATTTTTTCAATTTCTGCCTTAATGTCTACCACCAGCTGGGCAATAGTGTAATCATTGGCCTTGGAAGCAATGGTGTTGGCTTCACGGTTAAATTCCTGCACCAGAAAATCAAGCTTTCTGCCCACCGGCTGATTAAGGTTAATAATTTCGCGGAATTGTTTGATATGGCTTTTCAGCCTTACAATTTCTTCCGTAATGCTTGTACGGTCGGCAAAAATGGCAACTTCCTGCAATAAGCGTTCCGGCTCTACCGTCTGGTTATATTTTTCAAGCAGGTCGTTAATGCGTTCGCTCAAGCGTTCCTGATATTCTTCCACAACCTGCGGCGAACGCGCTTCTATCTGCAAAAGTTTTTCTTCAATCAGCGCGGCGCGCTTGATAAAATCGCCGTAAATATTGCCGCCTTCCGTTTCGCGCATGGCAACAAGGTTATTAACAGCCTGCTGCAAAGCCTGTTCAAGCTGCGGCCAGATAGTTTCAACGTCAAAAAAGCCCTCTTTAACGCTGATAACATCCGGGCAGCGCGCAAGGTACAATACCTCTGCCTGCTCGGCCAGCTTGCAGCCACCGATACCGGCAGCTTCGGCAACTTCCTGCAAAGCGTTATGGTACGCCGCCGCCAAAGGCCTGTCTACTTTAACGGTGCAGAGCCCGTCATTTACATAATCTGCTGTGATAAATACATCTATGCGCCCACGGTTAATACTGCGCAAAATAGTTTTGCGTATCCTGTCCTCCAGGGGATTTAAAAAGCGCGGCAAACGGATAGCCACTTCATTGTAACGGTGATTAACCGTTTTCATTTCTACCGTTGCCGAAAACTTTTCATCCTCATATTCGCCGCGGCCAAAACCAGTCATACTTTTAAGCAAAATAAAACCTCCCGCCGCATTTCTAAATTAGTAAAATTGTTGTATACTTATTCTTGAAATAATATTATACCCTATTATGACTTCATAAGCAAACGAAAAACGCAAATTTTTAAAGAAAAAAGGAGAATTTCCATGAATTTGGAAGGTATTACAATAAATATTCTCACAAGCCAGCTGCAGGAAAAGCTGCTCGGCGGCAAAATATACAAAGTTTTTATGCCTAATAAAAGCAGCCTTCTGCTGCTTGTTAAAACCGAAAATGCCGTTATATCTTTAGCTGCCGATTTTTCCGGTGCTTCGCCCTATTTATATATGCCGGATAAAACGCCGGAACGCCCTGAAACCCCGCCTGCTTTCTGCATGCTTCTGCGCAAGCATCTGGAAGAAGGGCGCATTACCAAAATAACGCAAAGCGGCCTGGACCGCGTTATTACAATGGAAATAAGCAGCATAGGCAGCGCAAGGCAAATTATCAGCAAACAGCTTATTTTTGAACTAACCGGCAAAAACGCCAATATTATTTTTGTAAGCGAAGGCGTAATTTTAGACAGCCTGAAACATATCGGCAAAGCGTTAAGCAGTTACCGCCAGATTCTGCCGGGGCTTGCCTATATTGCCCCGCCGCCGCAGGACGGGCTGGATATTTTAACATCCGCCCCGTTGGATATTGCCGCAGCGGCACAAAACCTGCCCCTGCCGCCGCAAAAAGCGCTTATTGCCGCTACAACCGGCATTGGTCAGTATACGGCAGGCCAACTTTTAAAATTTGCCGGCATAACTGCCGAAGGTGGTATTACAAATGAAAATGCTGCCGCGCTGGCAGATGCCATTGGCACCTTGCAACAAAATATTAACGCTGCCAAAGCCGGTACTGCGCCTGTATATGCCATTATTACCCGCACCAATACCGTTAAAACAATCCTTCCGTTTGAGCCTTTGCAGCTTACAGGCAGCGAAACCGTAAAAGAGTTTACATCGCTTAACAGCGCCGTTGCTTTTGCGCAAAGCCTTACGCCCGTTCTTTTACCGGAACAGGAGGTTTTAAACAAAACAGTAAATGCGGAAACCGAAAAGCTGCAGAAGAAAATACTGCTTTTAAAAGAGGAACTTGCCGCGGCGGAAGATGCCGAACAGCAGCGCATTATTGCCGATACCTTAATGGCAAATTTGTACCGCATTTCCAAAGGCAGCAGTGAATGTACGCTGGAAAATATTTATGACGGCACGCCGCTGGCCATAAAACTTGCGCCGGATTTAACTGCCAGCGAAAACGCACAAAAATATTATAAGCGCTATAATAAATTAAAACGTGCGCAGGCAGAAATTAAAGAACAGCTGAAACTTACGGAAGAAGCAGTTGAATACCTTGGAAGTATCGACATTGCCCTTAAACTTGTACAAACAAGGGCCGAAGTTGCTGAAATTAAGGCAGAACTTGCTGCCGCAGGTTTTATAACCGTAAAAAATACCAAAAATAAAATGCCGCAGGCAAAATCGACACCAACAATTATTAAACTTTCGGAAGATACAGCTTTATATATCGGCAAAAACAACAAACAAAACGATTACGTTACTTTTTCAATCGGCAGCGGCAATGATTTATGGTTCCATACCAAAAACATTCCCGGTTCGCACGTTATTTTAAAAACAACTCTGCCGCAGGCAGATGAAAAAGACATTCAAACAGCGGCAACGCTGGCAGGATACTTCAGCAAAGCCCGCGGCGGCAGTAAAATACCCGTAGACTGTACCCTGAGAAAATTTGTAAAAAAGCCGAGCGGTGCCAAACCCGGCTTTGTTATTTACACTAACCAGACAACGTATTATGTAACGCCAGAAGAAGAAACAATAAACAAATTAATAAATTAAACAAAAAACTGCACCCAAAGCTATGTTCAATAACTTTAACGGTGCAGTTTTTTACTGCAATAAATATTTATTTAACAAGTCAATATCAAAAGCATATTCTTGTGCTGTCTGTTTTGTTATCTCCCCTGTTTTTGCCAAATATGCCAGCGCGTAATCCATACACTGCATTCCCTGCTGCCTGCCGCTTTGCATATAACTTGCAAGCTGATATGCCTTTCCGTCACGCAAAAGGCTGCGCACGGCCTGCGTAAAGGTTAAAACTTCAAAAGCTGCCGTTCTTCCGCCATGGCAGCCAGGAACAAGCTGCTGCGCTATAACACCCTGTAAATTTTCTGCAAGCTGCACACGCATCTGCTGCTGTTTTTCCGGCGCAAAAAAATCCAGCATACGCGATACTGCCAAAACAGCACTGCGCGTATGCAGCGTTGCAAGCACCAAATGCCCTGTTTCAGCAGCGGAAACTGCACCGGCAGCAGTTTGTGCATCACGCAGCTCACCAATCATAATAACGTCAGGGTCCTGGCGCAGTGCCGCACGCAGGCCAAGTGAAAAACTGCCGGTATCACTGCCAACCTGCCGCTGGCTGATAATGCTTTTATCTTCCGTAAACCTGTATTCCGGCGGATCTTCCAAAGTAACAATATGTGCACTTTTATTACGGTTAATAAAATCAACCATAGCCGCCAGGGTTGTGCTTTTGCCGCTTCCGGCCGGACCGGTTACCAGAATAAGCCCGCTGCGCTGCATGGCAAGCTTCTCCAAAACAGGCGGAACGTTCAAGTCTGATAACGCTGGGACTGCACTTTTTATTATTCTTACGGCAAGTGCCGGAAAGCCATTCTGTAAATATCCGTGCACCCTAAAACTTCCTGCACCGTCAATACGGCAGCAAAAATCCGCTTCTGTTTCGTTAACGGCACAAGCCCCGTACTGTTCAATAAAAGATGTAATTTCATTTTCACTTACGGCAGGTAAATTCTGCCTGCTTAAAGCGCCGTTAATTCTGAATACCGGCACTGCGCCTGCTTTTATATGCACATCCGAAGCGTTTTGGCGCACGGCTTCCTTTAAAATATGTTCCAGCATTTTTACTCCTTAATGCACGGCCTGCAAAACTTCCGCTAAAGAAGTGTGCCCTTTTAATACTTTTTGCACTCCGTCGCTGCGCATACTTACTGCGCCAAATTTTTCTGCTTCCGCAAAAAGCGTTTCTTCCTGCGCCTTGCCCAAAATAAATTTTTTCAGTTCCGGCACAACAGGCATTACTTCCTGCAAAGCCATACGCCCTAAATAACCAGTTCCGCGGCATTTTTCACAGCCGCTGCCCTTATAAAGCATTAAAGCATTACCACCGTTAATGTTTAAATAAGCCTTTTCATCCGCGTTTGCGGCATAAGCAGTTTTGCAGTGCGGGCAAATGCGCCGCACTAACCTTTGCGCAACAACTCCGCGCAGGGCAGATGCAACCAAAAATGGTTCTATGCCCATATCGACAAGCCGCACCGCCGCTCCCGCAGCATTATTGGTATGCAGTGTGCTGAACACCAAATGCCCGGTAAGCGCTGCACGTATGGCAGTTGCCGCCGTATCAAGGCTGCGTATTTCCCCAAGCATAATAATATCCGGGTCCTGACGCAAAATGCTGCGCAGCCCGCTTGCAAAAGTCAGCCCGGCCTTTTCGTTTACCGCAACCTGGCTTATGCCGCTAATGCGGTATTCCACAGGGTCTTCTATGGTTACAATATTGCGTTCGCTGCTGTTAAGCTCAGCAAGCGTGGCATAAAGCGTTGTGGTTTTGCCGCTGCCGGTTGGCCCCGTTAACAGCACAATGCCGCTGCCATAATTATAAAGCCTGCGGTAAAGCGCTAAATTTTCCGGCGCAAAATTAAGTTCATCCAAATTCAGGGCAAACTTTTCCCTGTCTAAAATACGTATAACTATTTTTTCTCCTAAAATAGTCGGCAGCGAAGATATGCGCAAATCAATATTGCGTCCGTCAAGCTCCAGCTTAATGCTGCCATCCTGCGGCAGGCGTTTTTCGGCAATATCCATGCCAGCCAGCACCTTTACGCGCGAAACAACAGCCTGCATAAGCGTTTTATTCATTTCGGCTTCTTTATAAAGAACGCCGTCGATACGCATACGCACACACGCATTGTTTTCTCCCGGTTCTATATGTATATCGCTTGCGCCGGATGCAGCGGCTTTGGCAATAAGGCTGTCAGTCGCCTTTACGGCATCAGCGTTTTCATCTTTTTTAAACAATATCCGTTCGGTTTGTATTATCAACTTTTTCTCTCCATTACAAAAATTTGCAGCTTTATTATTATAACCAGCAAAAATAATATCTTCAAGTAAATTTTTATGGTATAATATTGAACCGAAATTGCGGATACCGGAGGTTTATTGGAGGAACAGCTTCTGGAACACATTAAATTACAACGCCCGCCGTTTGTTTTATGCTTAACGGCAGGCACAATGCTGATTTTAAGCGCTTTGCAGTTTATGCTTGCATGCACTGCGCAAAAACATGCGCCGGTAAACAGCCATGCAGTTTATACCCCCATTCAACTGCCGCCGGCTGCTAAAAGCATCAAACCGCAGCGCAACCCATTTCTGGCTCCGGCCGCGCCGGATATTAAACGCAACCCCGCCGCCTTAACCCCTGTTTTAAAAGGAACAGTGCAAAACGGCAGCACTACCATGGCAATTATCGAATTTGCAGGGCAAAGCAATTACTATCAACCTGGCAGCAAAATTAACGGCTTTACAGTACGCAGTATCACCCCAAACAACGTACTGCTCGCAAAAGGTTCCCAAACGCTTATGTTAAAAGCCGGAGGAACAGCCCATGACTAAAATTTTTACTGCTCTTTTAACTGCTTTGTTAGCTGCGGTTTCGCCTTTGGTTTATGCAAACAACATTACGCTTAATGTGCACGACGGCCAGGTACGCGATGTGCTCGCTTCTGTTGCAGCACTTTCCGGCAAAAGCATTGTTGCCGACAGTTCCGTACAGGGAACGGTTACGCTTAACCTTAAAGACGTGCCTTTTGACACCGCACTGCGTATAATTACCGCTGCCAAAGGTTTAAGTTACCGCCTTACCGGCGATGTTATACTGGTTGGCTCTGCCGCAGGCATGGAAAAATTTAACGATACGGCCAGTATTATTAAACTTAACTACGCCAAAGCCGAAGAACTTAAAACTGCACTGGCTCCGCTTATTGGCACCAACAGCAAAATAAGCACCGATACTGTTACCAACAGCATTATTTTTACCGGCACCCCCACCGACGAAATGCGCCTGCGCAGCGCAGTGGCCGCACTTGATACTGCCACGCAGCAGGTAACGCTTGAAGCCAAAATAATTGCGGTAAACCGCGAAGACAGCGAAAACCTTGGCATCAGCTGGAACTGGGATAAAATACCGCAAAACAGCAATTACTACGGCAATGACGATGATAGCGATGATTCTGATAACGAAAATTTTGGCGGCGTAGTACATTTTGGCGCTAATTATGAATTCCGTTTTAACGCTGCTTTAAACGCCCTTTTTGCCAAAGGCAAAGCCAAAATTCTGGCAACACCGCGCATAATAACCATACCCGGGCGTGAAGCAAGTATATTTATAGGCGATCACATTCCTGTTACAACGGAAAAAATTGAAAACTCCGTTACAACCAACACCACCGATTACGTTGACGCCGGTATTAAACTGCAATACACGCCGATAGTAAGCAGCGACGGTATGATAACTTCGGTTGTACATACGGAAGTCAGTACCCCAACGCTTATTTCCGAACTGAAAAACTACAAAATAACCAGCCGAAGTGCCACCACTACCGTAAGAATGCGCAACGGTGAAACTCTTGTAATAGGCGGTTTAATCAATGAAGAAGAACAAAAACGTCTGCAAAAAGTACCGTTCTTATCAAACATTCCGCTTTTAGGCGAACTGTTTAAAAACCGTACTACCAGCAAAACAAAAACCGAAGTTATTATGATTTTAACGCCGCATTTAACAAACCCTGGCGAATCACCGGCAATTTACGATAGCAAATTGCTGGAAAGCGGCAGTATTTTTGATGGCAACAACTAAAAATATTATTAAAAAAGAGCGGCAAGCCGCTCTTTTTTATGCAAAACAGGCATTATACAAAAGTATAATGCCTGTTTTAACTTTTATTTTTCTAACATCAGCAAAGCAACCGTTTCAATATGGCTGGTCATCGGGAACATATCCACCGGCTGTGCTTTTACTGCTTTATAGCCGTTTTCCGTTAAAAACGCCATATCGCGTGCCAAAGAAGCCGGATTGCATGATACATAAACAATTTTTTCAGGTTTTACTCCGGCAATGGCTGCCAAAACCTTTTTATCACAGCCTGCGCGTGGAGGGTCAAGCAGCACGGTATCCGGCTTTACGCCGCTTTTTAACAGCGCCGGCATTTCCACGGCAGCGTCGCCACAAATAAACTCTGCATTTGTAATATTATTCGCTTTGGCGTTTTCGTTGGCGTCTTTAATGGCAGGCTCAACAATTTCTATGCCGTACACCTTGCGTGCCTTTTGCGCCAGATACAGCGAAATAGTACCTGTACCGCAGTAACAGTCAATAACCGTTTCTTTACCGCTCAGCTCAGCAAAATCCAGCGCCGTGGCATAAAGCTTTTCAGTCTGCGTACTGTTTACCTGAAAGAAAGACAACGGCGAAATATTAAATTTTAAATTGCCGAGCCTGTCTTTAATTGTGCTTTTGCCATACAGAACACGGTTTTTAGCGCCCATAATTATGTTGGTACGCTTTTTGTTAATGTTCTGCACAATGCTTTTCAAACCGTCCACTTCAGTTTTAAGCATTGTTACAAGCTCGCCTGCATGCGGAATATCATAGCAGGCTGTAACAATTACAGCCATAACTTCACCGGTTTTAGCCCCTGCACGCCCCATAACATGGCGCACAACGCCTTTGCCGGTACTTTCGTCATAAGCAGAAATATTAAACTGCTGCATCCATTGGCGCACGACCTGCATAATTTTGTTGTTAGCCTGCTTTTGGATAAGGCAGTCATCAATATTTATAACGTTGTGGGTTAAAGCCGCATAGCAGCCTATTTGAATTTTACCTTCCGTTTTAGCCGCCGGAAACTGCATTTTATTGCGGTAATGCCACGGATTTTCCATGCCCAGCACCGGCAGCACTTCGCAGCCGGTAATATGCCCAATGCGCTCAATGGCATCTTTAACCTGCTGCCTTTTAACGCTTAACTGCCCTTCGTAGTTTAAATGCTGCAATTGGCAACCGCCGCATTTTTCATAAAAAGCACATTGCGGTTTAACGCGCTGCGGAGATTCTTCCAAAATATTTAAAATTCTGCCGGAAGCATAGGATTTTTTTACCTGAAATAATTTTACGGATACTTTTTCTCCCGGCAGGGCGCCGTGTACAAAAACCGTAAATCCATCAGCCTTGCCCACGCCTTCGCCGCTGCTGCCAAGCCCTGTTATATTTACTTCAATAATGTCGTTTAATTTAAATGGTGGTTGTTGTTTAGTCATTTCTGCCTCTGATTTTTATTATAAACTGCCGTCCTGCATCCAATACAGCCTTACAGGCAGGTTGGAAGCACCCGGCGGCGACCAGATAAAGCTGTATGTTCCCGGTTCCAAAACGCCAAGCTTAAGCAAATCGTCATAACTGTCGCCTATTGCCACTTTATCCTGCGGCAAAGGCAGAATTTTTTCTTCACCGGCTTTTTTCAGCACGCCGTAACCGGCAAACAAACCGCCCAGCGGATTTAAATATATTGCCGCCGGTTTATTGCCGCTGATTGTAAAATTAACAGAATATACAATGCCATAATTACCGTAGTTCACAGCATCTTTCCCTGTTGTGCCGTCCTTGCCGCGCGCAAAGCCCTGCTCTTCAGATGCCAGTTCAAGCATATATACTTTGTTGTTATCGGTATTAAGCGGTGCAGATACAGTATAATTCCAGTCCGCGTCGTCAAAAGTACCCCTTAACGGATGCTCGTCCATAGGCTGAACAGGTGCGTATTCATTATATAAATCCAAATCTGTTTTTTCATCGCACATAATAACGCTTACCTGTACAGGCCTGTCGGTGTGCAAATCAATAGTGCCCACCAAAAGCTGCGCCGGTTCAAGCACATAGCCTCGGCCGGTTAAAAGCTCTGTATTGTTGCCAAAGCCAAGGTTTCCTTCCGTTTTATTATGAACACCGGAAAAATATTTTTGCTGGGTTTCCTTGCCAACCTTTAAATAATGCCAGCCCGCATTGCCGATGCTGTTGTTGGCAACACTGTATTTAACCGGACGCATTTGTTCGTTACTGAGTATAACGGCGAGTTTTTTATTTGTTTCCATTGCATTTACATGATGAAAGAAAATCCTTACATCACCACTTACGGTATCACGGTATAAAACGCCGTTTCTGTAAACCATTTCCGGGCTATCAGAAAAAATCAGCGTTGAACCGGAAGTGGTTTTCTGCGCTGTTACTTCTGTATAAGTTTCAGGCAAACCGCGCCCTGTAATAAGTTCATCAGAAGCAAAAGCGTTTAAAGGCAAAAATGCCATAAAACTAATTGCCAGAGTTTGAAAACATTTTTTTAGCCTCACGATTAACCTCCAATAGATGTTTACTGTTTATTATAACACAAATACTGCAATTGTATTTTATTTTTGCAGCTCAGAATTTAAAATAAATTGTTGCTGCAAAACCGTTTCCGCATTAATAAAATAAGGTGTCAAAAACACCATCAATACCACCCGTATATGAATTGCACCCCAAAAGCTTAACTTTTGAGGTGCAGTTAACTCAATCGGCAGTTTTGATTTATATTCTGTTTTTATACATTTTTTCGTAATACTTCTGGTATTCACCGCTGATAATTTCCTGCCACCAGTCTTTATTAGCTAAATACCACTCAATAGTTTTGGCTATACCGTTCTCAAACTTCGTCTGCGGCAGCCAGCCAAGTTCATTGTGTATCTTTGTCGGGTCAATAGCATAACGCCTGTCATGACCTGGTCGGTCTTTAACAAAAGTAACTAAATCTTCGCTTTTGCCCAGCGACTTTAAAATAATTTTTACTACATCCAAATTGCTTTTTTCGTTATGCCCGCCAACGTTATAAACTTCGCCCTCGCGCCCACGGCGGATAATTAAATCTATAGCACTACAATGGTCTTCAACATAAAGCCAGTCGCGCACGTTAGCACCATCACCATAAACCGGCAAAACTTTATCGTGCAAAGCGTTAATAATCATCAACGGAATTAATTTTTCAGGGAAATGATACGGTCCGTAGTTGTTGGAACATCGCGAAATTGTCACCGGTAAACCATACGTTCTGTGGTATGCCAAAACCAATAAATCTGCACCAGCCTTAGATGCAGAATACGGACTGGAAGTATGCAGCGGCGTTGCTTCCGTAAAGAACAAATCAGGCCTATCCAGCGGCAAATCACCGTATACTTCATCCGTACTTACCTGGTGATAACGCTTAATGCCGTACTTGCGACAGGCATCCATTAACACTCCTGTACCAATAACATTAGTCTTTAAAAACAACTCCGGCTCTAAAATACTGCGGTCAACATGGCTTTCCGCCGCAAAATTTACCACAACATCCGGCTTCTCTACTTCAAACAAACTGTAAACAAAATCTCGGTCGGCAATATCTCCGCGCACAAACTTAAAGTTCGGCTGCTCCATCGCATCTTTTAAGCTGCTTAAATTGCCAGCATACGTCAGCTTATCCAAACAAATAAATTCATCTTCCGGATGACGTTTAAGCTCATAATATATAAAATTACTTCCTATAAACCCGGCCCCGCCGGTGATAATGAGTTTCATTGCTGCTCCCTAAAATACCAGCCTGTCTTCAGCAACCAAACGTAAATGCTCGCCATAAGGAGATTTACCGTAAATCTTTGCCGATTCCAAAAGCTGTTCTTTATTTATCCATTTTTCATGGTAAGCTATTTCTTCCGGGGCTGATATTACAAGCCCTTGCCTATTCTGTATCGTCTGCACAAAGCTTGATGCTTCCATAAGGCTTTCCATTGTCCCTGTATCAAGCCAGGCAAAACCTCTCCCCAAAATCTGTGCCTTTAATTTGCCTGCTTCTAAGTATAACCTGTTTAAATCAGTTATTTCAAGCTCTCCACGCGCTGAAGGTTTAACCTGCTTTGCCATTTTCACTACTTTGTTATCGTAAAAATATAAACCAGTAATACAATAATTACTTTTTGGCTTTTGCGGTTTTTCTTCAACACTGATAACGTTATAGTTTTTATCAAATTCCATAATGCCAAAACGTTCCGGGTCTTTTACATAATAACCAAAAATTGTAGCATAACCGTTTTCGGCATTCTTTTTCGCTTCCTGCAAATTTTTGCGGAACCAGCCGCCGTAAAAAATATTATCCCCTAATATCATAGCACAGCTGTCTTTGCCGATAAAATTTTCGCCAATTAAAAATGCCTGCGCTAATCCGTCAGGGCTTGGCTGAACAGCATAAGACAGATTTATGCCAAAATGCTTACCGTCTCCTAAAAGTTTTTCAAAACGCGGAGTATCACTTGGTGTTGAAATAATTAAAATATCCCTTATCCCGGCAAGCATTAAAGTAGATAACGGATAATAAATCATAGGTTTATCATAAACCGGTAAAAGCTGCTTGCTTGTCACGCGCGTCAATGGATATAATCTTGTTCCAGAACCACCAGCTAAAATTATACCTTTCATAGTTTGCTCCTATTCAGCCAAAAATTTTACGTTCAATAAATTTTATTCTTAACATATCTATCAATGTACAAATAATATAAATACCAATTACAGAACAAAACAAATGCAAAAATTCATATGGAGAATTAAACCATCCTACATTATTTAATGTATCTTTCCAAAGCCATTGGCGCATCGTATCGCTATTAGCATGAATAAGCAGAACGCCAAATGTAGAAGCAGCAATTTTGTTTATCCATTTACTGTAACCAATGTTCAAATTTTTAAAATACATAAACACAGCAACGGCAGTTAAAACTGCCAATATTTTATTTGAATCTGCAATAAAAAAGTATCCCCAATAAACTATATCTTTACCTGAAATTAATGAAGCAATAGTAGATAAAACTCCTACAGTAATCCACGAAACAAGAAGCATACCAATTGCAAAATACTCATATATTTTTTTATTTTTAAAATTTGGTATATTATATAGGCGATAATAAGCAGCCATAAAATATAACACACAAAACCATGTTACATAATTAAATGCCACATGAAATTTTAAACTCGGCCATATAGTATAAACACTCAACAATAATATAATCAAAGTTAAATGCTGTTTTTCTGTCATTGCCTTTATAAAAATGTTCAAAAACGGAATAAACAAATAAAATACTAAAAATGCAGATATAAACCCACTAGAAATGGCAGTAATAGGGAGTATATTTTTTATACATTCTTTTAAATTAAACGTATCATATCCACTTAAAACAAAAATCGTATAAATTACAACGTTATAAAACAAAACCTCGCTTATCAATTTTACAAACTTTTTAATAGTTATATCTTTTTTACACATAAAATAACCTGTAATAAAAATATAACAGTTAATCGCAGTTTTACCGCCCCAGCCTAAAATTAAAAGCAGCATCGAATTAAAATTAAATGGATTATCATATATAACTTGTATCAATCCAGAATTAACTACATAGTGATGCATAACAATTACCAGCATCGCTATGATTCTTAACAGCTCTAAATTGCTTTGCCTTTCACAGGAGACATTAAGTGCATCAGGGGGGGATTTGAACTCGTTATTTTTTATTGCAAAATTCATATTACTTTTTACACTCCAAAATAATGCTGCAAATTCTATCAACATCTGCCAACGGCAAATCAGCATATAAAGGCAATGTTAAAACACGCTTGCTGATATGCAGCGCAACCGGCGTTTCTTCCGGGTTATATTCGCCATGAAAACATTCAAAAGTATTCGTCAGCGGATAAAAATACTTGCGCGCAACTATGCCTTCTTGCTGCAATTTTAAAAATACTTCATTGCGACTGCTGCCAAACAACTTTTCATCAAATACTACCGGAAAATACGCATAATTTGCCTGCACATCTTTTTGTACAGAGCTCAGCTGCAAACCTTCAACATTCTGCAAAAGCTCCCTGTACCTGCCTGCAACCACTTTACGTTTGGCAATTTCTTCATCAACATGCTTTAAATTGCATAAGCCCATTGCCGCGCAAAATTCATTCATTTTGGCATTAGCGCCGATAAGTTCCACATCTTCTGCCGAAACTATACCAAAATTTTTTAAATAACGCAGGCGCTCGCCAAATTTACTATCTTTATAGCAAACAGCCCCGCCTTCAATGGAATTAAAAACCTTGGTCGCATGGAAGCTAAAACACGATACATCGCCAAAACTGCCAACGCCTTTACCTTTATACTTAACGCCAAAGGTATGTGCAGCATCGTAAATTACCTTTAATTCATATTTTTGCGCTAATTTTTCAATAGCTTCAACATCGCAGATGTTACCATAAACATGCACAGGCATAATAGCACAGGTTTTATCTGTAATCAGGCTTTCAATTTTATTAACTTCAATCGTAAAATCTACCGGGTTAATATCACAAAAAACAGGTTTTAAACCATTGCGCATAATAGCATGTGTTGTAGAAGCAAAGGTAAATGGAGTTGTAATAACCTCACCTTGTAAATTTAACGCTTGTAGTGAAAGTTCCAAAGCCATGTGCCCGTTGGTTAAAAGTTCTATGTTTTCTACACCAAGATATTTTTTTAACTCCGCCTGCAACTTTTGATGCTTAACGCCCATATTGGTAAGCCAATGGCTTTGCCAAATATCTTTTATTTCTTCTGTATATTCTTCAAACGGCGGCATTGAAGAACGTGTTACGTTGATTGTCATTTCAACCCTTCTTTACTAAATTAATTCAGCTATTTCATAAATTAATTTTTCGGTTTTATTCCATCCTAAACATGGATCCGTTATAGATTTTCCAAACACACCCTCATCAATCATTTGCGAGCCATCTTCTAAATAACTTTCAATCATCAACCCTTTAACAAATTTATTTAATTCTTTAGAATAACTGCAAGTTTGCAATACGTCTTTTGAAATTCTAATCTGTTCATCGTAATGTTTATTAGAATTACTATGATTGCAATCTACAATAACTCCCATATTTTTTAAATTTCTTTTGATGTATAAATCATGTAATTCCGAAAGATTTTCATAGTGATAATTAGGATGTGAGTTTCCGAAACTATCGACATAACCTCTCAAGATTGCATGCGTATAACTATTTCCTTCTGACGAACATTCCCACCCATGATATAGCAAAGATTGTGGTGCTTGTGCAGCAGTAATAGCATTAAGCAAAATATCTAAATCACCGCCTGTTGGATTTTTCATTCCAACAGGCACGTTTACACCACTCGCTACAAGCCTATGCTGTTGATTCTCAACGGATCTTGCTCCAATTGCTATATAACCTAATAAATCTTCAATATAATAAGTTGCTTCCGGATATAACATCTCATCAGCAGTAACCATTTCAGTTTCTTGTATTACATGCAAATGTAATTTTCTCATAGCTATAATACCAGCAGAAATTTGATCTATATTATTAACTAGCGGTCTATGTAGCAACCCCTTATATCCAGTCCCTGTAGTTCTAGGTTTGCTAGTATAAATTCTGGGAACTATAACCAACTTATCTTTGGTTTCTCCAGCAATTTTAGCCAATTTATACACATAAGTTAAAACAGCGTCTTCATTATCTGCTGAACACGGACCAATACAAAGGATTTTTTTATTAGACTTTCCTTCGAGAACTAATTTTATTTCACTTATTATATTTTTTCTTTTTAATTTCAAAGCATCTGACAATGAATATTTTTCTTTCAATATTTCAGCGTCAGGCAATTTTTTTAAGAATTTCATATTCTCCTCTATCTCACGGTTCCACTGCTACACCTAATTCAGCTGATTTATATGCAGCATAAATTATTTTTGTAGTATCATATGCTAATTCAAATGTTGATTTCGGTTGTCGTTTATAATAAATTGATTCTATAAAATCTCTCATTTCATCAGTATAGCCTCGGATAATCTCATCTTCTAAAAAGGGTTTATTCCATCCAATTTTAGATGGCAACATTTCAGAAATATAAATATCTTCCATTCTATCTTCATCTAAAAAATATGTTTCCATTAAATCTGACATTGTTAATTTGCAATTTATAGCAGCATCATTACAATATAATTCTACATAGTTTTTACTGCCTCCCAAAAGCGTGTCTGTAGCAATAATAACAGCTCTGGAATTATCCGAAAATTTAATAATAACTGTAGCACAATCTTCTACATCATTAGGTCTGGCAGCAATATGTCTATGATCATATTCACTTAAGCTAGTTGTTACTTGCCCCATATCAGCAAATACACTTTTAACTTTTATATTTTCACCTCTTGTTTCTGCTTCAATATGTTTAAGCCATAAAATTGCAGTTAAAGGATGTGCGCCAACTCGTATAAAACTACCACCACCGGTTTTACTCCATTCTCCTGCTACAGGAGAACTTGAACCTTTAAGGCTTTCCTCACCTTTTGCATATAAAATCTTACTTTTTTTCTTGCGTAAAATTTCAGCTGCTTTCATAATTGCAGGGGCATAGACAAAATTTTCCGCATACATAAACAATTTACCGGATTTTTCAACTTCTTTCTTTAAGAATTCAATCGATTTGATTACTTCTTCATACATTTTTACTTTCGATACATTTTTACCAATAGGTTCCATATCCCCAATCATACCAAAGTAACCACTTAAAGGCTTTTCACAAATAACATGTTTACCTGCCCTTAAAGCTTTTACTATCATTTCTATATGAGCATATGGAGGCGTACAAATATCTATAACATCAATTTCTTCATCGTTCAACAGATCTTCAAAATCAAGACTAGCTTTTTGAAACCCATATTTTTCTTTAAATTTATTAACTTGTTCAAACCTTCTGGCAATAATATGTTTATAACAAATTGGCACTTCTGTATATCTTTGTAAAGCATTCATATGTAATTCTGTAGCACGGCCTGCACCAGCCATTCCAATACAAATTTCATTATTTTTATTCATAATAAATTAGTCCTCCTGCGAAATTTTTATACAATAAATCATTTCATTAATTTTCTTCATATAATAATCTTTTTCTTTTTCGTCATTAAGATAAAATTGTGCCAATCCAAATTTTTGATATAAATAATCATCGATTTTAGCTCCAGCTTCTTCATATTCAATCAAATCTATTAAATATTTTTCAAATGTTTTTTCTACTTTTAATCCATGAAAAATGCCATTTTTGTCACTCATAACTGCATGATATCCATAATATTTATTACGCAAAATGCTTTCAGGAATGCCCTCACAATTTTTTCCAGCTTCTGCTTTAATAATCCAATCATACCAATCTATACCTGTCGCCCTTGTTAAAGCCGTAACATAATTATTTCCTGGCATACGTCTCATCATTTCAATAATCCATGGTTGCCCATTTTTCATTATGTATTGCATATGTAAAAGTCCATCAACTAAACCTAATTTATCAGCTATAAATTCCACTTCAGGAATTAAGAGCTTTTGAGCCAGCTCAGCATTATCAGCAGGACTTATTCCTGAATTTGTTAAAAATTTATTTACAAAAGAATAATCATTAAAAGTTGCACAAGCTTTTACTTTTTTATTTATTATAAAAGTAGTAAAACTATGTAAACTTCCATCTATAAAAGATTCTACTACAATACTTTTTGCATTAGACTTAGAAAACGCCTTATCAATAGCATTTTTATACTCCTCAACATCACATACTTTAGTTACACCTTTTCCACCAGCTTGATCATTAGGTTTAACAATTAATGGTAACTTACTTTTTACATTCAACTTTAATGCTTCATTTATATTGTTAAATTTATATGCTAATGGTGAATGAATTTTATATTTTGAAACAAAATTTTTAAAATAGTCTTTTCTATGAATAATTTGAGCATTTTCAAAAGAATCATGTCCTTTTAATCCTAACTTTTCTCCTATATAAGCAGCAGTCAAAGCGCAATTATCAGAACAGCCTTGGCTTATTGCATCTATTTTTAGATTTTTGGCTAAATTAACCATTCCATCATAATCAGAATAATCAAATTTGGCATATTCATCGCCATACTTATGCGCTGGCGCATTAGGATTATTACCAGTAGTAATAACATAAAAACCTTGATTTTTAGCAGATAAAATTAATGGTATTTCGAAATAACTAGCATTTAACATCAATAGTCTTTTCATAATATAAATCCTCACAATAATTTATAAATAGTTTCTACAATATACTCCATATCTTTTTCATCATATCTTTGGTCACATGGCAATGGCAAAATATTAAGTGCCATATCATATTCCAAAGTACCTTTTAACTCATCTGTTATAACATTAGGCCAAAGTGCTGACACATATATTTTATTTGCTATTAACTTTTTCCTTAATTCATTACCGTCTTCCATATATAGAGGGTAAGCAAAGCCTCCTTCTATTCTTTTTAAACGCAATTTATTTATTTTTTTTAACGCATCAAATAAATAATTATAGTTTTTTGTTCGCCTCTCTTTTATAAACTTATAATCAATGCCGTGGAGCAAATTATTCGTAAGTTTCGACATCTGTTTTAACGGCAGATTACTTAAAATTTCTTCGTTTTTCAAAAAATCTTGATAAAACTCAGAGCCACATTCTTCAAACCTTCCATACAAAAAACATATTCTTTGATGTGAAATATCCTGTTCTAATTTTCTTTTTAGTTTTTTATTAGTGTATAAAAAGGAACCATCAGTAACGCCAAAAAATTTACGGCAAGTATAAATTGTATCAATTTCTTTTACTGGTAACTGAAAATATGCTTGCGCATTATCTACAATAATATTTTTATATCTATCTTTTAACAACAAAATTTCATTATTTGAAAGTTGTCCAAAATAATTTACAACATAAAAGTATGCGCCATTTTCTATGTCAAAATGAGGAATAGAAAAATTATCCGAAATATGATAATAATCTATTTCTACCCCCAATTTTTTACATGTATCTGTGACTGCATTACAAATATAATAAGGCAAATATATCTTTTGTATATTTCTACTTTCAATTAAATATGCCAAGCAATTTCTGCCTGTATTTAATGCAACTGCATCTTCATGCAGCATCGGCAAATTATATTTATCCAATTCAATATAGCCACCAATTTCGCGCATTATTACTCCTCTCTTATCAACGTAAAATCATCTAACATTTCTTTGATTTTATCTTTCGAATTAAACATCATTACGTCAATTATAGAAAGATTTGGAACAAACTCATTATTAAATTGTTTATAACAAATATCGTTAGTTTTTAAAAATGATAAATTTATACCATTTTTTTTAAATTCATCAAAAGAATATAAATCTATGCCACCAATAGCATTATAGTAATCTGTTGCATTTAATCTTTTGCAAATTTCGATTACTTTATCTTGTCCCCTTAATAAATTATCCTTATTTATCGTAGATGAAATTACTATTTCTGTTGTTATGTTCAAATAATTAGCAATTACCCTAATTGAGTTAATAACATATTCTGCTAAATTATCAGTTTGTTTTTCTAAAATACCTTGTAGTAATTTATAAACTTTTAAAAAATTTGGAGCTTTATGATAAGCCATATATATTGTTTTAAGATTTTTATTTATGTTAATTTCGTTATTATTTATATTAATTTCATTTATTAATTTAAAAGAACTTGCTCTCTGCATTTGTATATTAAAGTATTGCGGTTTCCCATTTAATAAAATCCTATTTCTGTTTATCCAACCGCCTTTTATAAAGTTAACATCATCATATATTACATATTTATCTACTGCATTCATCAATTGCCAATAGCCAATATATGGCAAAAAATACGGCTGCATAATTCCTAATTTCATTAATCTCACCTTTTAATAAATTTTTGCCTATATAAATCAATAATATATTCAAAACTATCTATTTTTAAAATTTTTGAAAGCACAATATAAATAATACCGCCACTTATAACTTGATAAAATAATTTCAAACAAATATCATCAGCAAAACTACCGATAATATTTATACCTACTGCCATTAACATAGCTAACAAAACGCTCGGTAATATATCTCTTATCTGTTCCCAGTAACTATATTTAAGTAAATAACCATTAGGATATGCGTTAATAAAAGTACTAATTATTCCAGTTATAATTCCAGTCAAGGCTATAGCCAAAACTCCATATCGAATGGAAATTAATAATGCTATAATACCTATTGTTTTTTTTACAAATTCCAACTTCAAAAATATATCGCTTCGGCCCATAGCGTTTATTGCCTGCAAGTTTGCTGTATGTATAGGCCATAAACCATAAGTTATACAAGCAATTTGTAAATACGGCACAGCCGGAAGCCATTTATCCGTTAAAACCAAGCTTACAATATTATCTGCGCAAGCTGCCATGCCTAACATCATCGGCCACATAATGTATGAACTCATTTGTATAGCCTTACGCGTATGCGCTTTTACTCTTTCAGGTTCATCCTGTTCCGAAGCCAATGCTGGAAATAATACACTGCTGATTGATGAATTGATGTTAGTAACAATTACCATCGGGAATTTTTTGCCGGTATCAAAAAAAGCTAAATCAGCAGGAGTGTAAAATTTACCTATTAACAAGCTGTTTAAAGATTGTGAACCGCTATCAAGCAGGCCTGAAAGCAGCAATTTCCAGCCATAGCTGAACAGTCTTTTTAAACGCTGGAATGAAAACATTAACTGCGGACGCCAGTTAATAACGCTAAATAAAACAATGGTGTTAACAACAGCATTAGTTAAATATTGCCCAACAAGTGACCATATTCCGTAACCGTTATATGCCATTGCTATGCCAACAACAGCAGAAGCCGCTGTTCCACTTAACGTGCTGTAAAAGAATTTTTTAAACTGCATATTGCGCGAAACATACGCCTGCTGAACTGAATTTATGGCTGCAACAGGTATGCGAAGAGCAAGCACCTGCAAAGTTGGCTGTAAAATCGGCATGTTATAAAAGCCGGCAACAAACGGAGCTGCCAAATAAATTACACCATATACAAATACAGAAAACAAAAAGCTGACATAAAATACCGAAGAAAAATCTAAATTATCGGCATCTTTTTTCTGTATCAGCGCACTGCCAAAACCTGCGTTAACAAAAACATCGGCAATAGTTATAAATACTAAAAGTATCGCTATTGCTCCATAATCACTTGGGCTAAGCAAACGAGCTAAAATTATGGAAAGGATGAAGGTTATTGCCTGCGCACCGGTACGTTCAGCAAATTTCCATAATAAACCGGATATAGTTTTGGATTTAAGAGAATTTGAGGTCATTTTATCTTTTTGATAATACATAACCTTTTATTTTATTTTTAAAAATTTGTGGGATACACTTTTTTAAAAATAAAATAAACAAGGATATATTTGTAAAAATTTTCCAATAGCTCTTATGCAACAAAATATTTTGATATCTATAATAGGTAATCTGCTTTTTAAAAGCATCATTATATTTAAAATTTGTATATAAATTCATTTTTTTCAATGCCGAAATTGCACTATTATTATGCTCAATAGCTTTCTCATCATTTTTCATTACTCTTTGAGTCCATGAATTAACAGACCCAACTCTATAACAAGACATTATTTTATCTATGTAATGGATTTCTCCAAACAAAGATAAATAGATAGTCAAGGGATAATCCCCTGCTCCTTGCATATAAAATTCTTTAGGAAAATTTTTGGCAAGCTCCGTTCTATACACATAAGAACTTGTATGAAAATATCTGTTTGTAATAACATCTGATGTATTAAAATTTAACGAATATCCTAAATTATTTATATTTTTATTTAATAACACACCATATTCTGATATAAAAGAAGTATTATGAACACACATTGAACAATTAGGATGTTTTTCTAAATAATCAATTTGCCTTTGAAGCTTATCTTCAGTGCACCAATAATCATCGCCTTCACAAATAGCAGTATATTTCGTATCAATTAAAGGCTGAATAAATTTTTTGTAAATGTCAACACCTTTAGAATATTGATTTTCCTGCTGATAAATTGCCACAAATAAATCAGGATATTTTTTTACAAATTCATCAATAATATCACGTGTTTTATCAGTAGAAGCATCATCATGTACAATAACTTTATATTTGTAATCTGTTTTTTGTTTTACAAACCCTTCCAATGTTTTTCTTATATATTTTTCATGATTATACGCAGTACAAACAATACTCAAAATCATTTATTTTCTCCAAAAATTTAAACATGTACACTTGTACATCTTTAATAAATTTTTTCTTGTTCTCCACCCTAACTTTTCAAGCTTACTTACATCTAAATTCAGCTTGTGCGGGGGGGGGAACTTACGTTTGCTATTATTGTTTTCTTTTATTACTACTTTTATTTCATCGTTAGCTATTTCATGCGCTACCAGTTCTGCCATTTCCATAATGCTGCAATAAGTCTCTTTATTGGCAGCATTATAGGCTTCACCGGCTTTACCATCTAATAATATTGCCAATATTGCCGTTGCTGCATCAGCAGTATATAAATAACAGCGTTTACTTGTTCCTGCTGTTTGCAAAACAATATCCTGCTTATTTTTCGCGCAGCGGATAAATTCAGCAAAAACCCTGTTGTCATTTTCTGGCACACCCGGTCCAAAGGTCTGTGCTAAACGTATTACTTTTGAAGGCACTTTATACTCATCAGCATAACTTGCGCACAAAGCTTCGCAAAGACGTTTTGCTTCCGGATAACAGCTGCGTACACTCATTGTATCAACCGTTGTTCCCTGTGTTTCCTGTATTAAATCATCAGTATGTGGTGCTCCGTAAACTTCCATGCTTGAAAGATAAACCATACTTTCTACATTCTTTTCTTTTGCCAACTGCAAGACTTTCATCGTCCCAAAAACTGCTGTATTGATTGTTTCAACCGGTTTTTCTACAAAATAGTTACTGGCAGTAGGGTTTGCTCCATGTACAATATAATTAATATCCTCGTTTATAGACGGAATATTTTCAACATCGCCAATAACAAATTCTATATTTGCACTTTGCTTTAACTGTTCCACAAATTTTTCTCTGGCTTTAGCAATATTTCTTACTAAAGCTATTACTTTTATATTGCTGTTATAAACTAAATTTCTGTATAACAATGCACTTACAAAGGTATAACCAATTAAACCCGTAGCACCGGTTACAAAAACTTTTTTATTATCAAGTTTATGCCAGTCTATAAAATTTACGCCGGTTATATATTCCAAATCTTCTTTAAATATTTTATTTTCCGTCCACATTGATATCACAGTCCCAATATCTGTAAATTTTCCCTTGCATCCATAATGGCTCTGAAAATATAAAAATCTGCCGGTGTGGTTATTTTTATATTTTCCATCGGTCCTTCTACCGCATTTAATTTACAGCCGTAATACTGCATTAAACTTGCAGAATCTATAAAATCATTCTTACCTTCTGCTTTGGCTTTTAAATGACAATTATAAATATCGTTTAAACAAAAACACTGCGGTGCTTTAGCCATTTCGCAATCAGAACGCTTTAAAATATCGCCAATGCTGCCATCGCTGTTTTTAATTAAAATTGTTTCAATAGCAGGTGAAACCGTAACCGCATTGCCTTTATTTTTAACCATAGCAATGCAATCTGTTATTAGTTTTTCATTTATTAATGGGCGCACGCCATCGTGGATTAAAACAATATTATTTTCTTCTTTTACAATATCGTTTGTAGCTTTAAGCCCGTTAAATATGGATTCTTGACCGCTATTACCACCTGGTACAACCTTTAAGACTTTAGTAATATGGTATTTCTGCAATAATTCATTACAATAATCAATCCAGCTTTCAAGGCATACCAAAACAATACCATCTATTTGCGGATGGTTTTGAAAGTTTTCCAATGTATAGATTAAAATCGGTTTGCCGTGGAGTTCCAAAAACTGTTTAGGCTTAGAAGCCGTATTCATCCTTTGCCCTGTTCCACCGGCAAATATTACTGCAATATTCATTATTTTTGCACCTTACCGTCAACAATATCTTCAATTAGTTTGCAAACTCTTTCACAAGCATGGCCATCCTCATACGAACCTATTGTTTTTTTAAATTTTAATATTTTCTTTTTATATGTCAAACTATTAAATTTATTGATATTTTGCCTTAATTCCATATCATTTTTTGCCAAACTAAAAGGCAATTCTTTAAATTCAAAAGTATAATTTCTCTCTTTTGAATATTCATATATATCTTTGGCAAAAATAAATACAGGTTTTTCTAATAACAACATATCAAACATAATAGAAGAATAATCTGTTATAAGAATATCAGAAGCGTATAAAAGTTCCTGAACATCTTCATAATAACTAACATTTACTACATTTAAAGGTAAATTAATAGAACAATCTCTAATATTAGGATGTAACCTCAAAAAAACAACCCAATCAGAATTAAATTTATTTTTTAATGAATATAATAAATTTTTAAAATCTATTATATTATCTAAATTATTATTATTTCTAAATGTAGGTGCAACTAAAACAATCTTTATATCTTTTTTTACTTTATAAAAAGATATTACTTTATCTCTATAATTAATTTGGTGATTAAAAAATATATCATTTCTAGGCAAACCAAACATTAATATTTCAGTTTTTTTCTCATCAATCCAGAAATAATTTTTTAAATATTGGGTCTGCCAATTACTACCTGACAAAATATAATCTATTAATTTCGAATCTTTCTAGCAGATAATACGTAATTTTTATTCAATTCTTTTTCAACATCTTGTTCAGATCTTTTTAGTCCAACACCAGCATGCCACGTTTGTATATATACTGTATTAGTTTTTTTTAAAATATTATAGAAATAATATTTTCTGCAATTATCTATCCAAATTTTAGAAGTCATAAACTCATAGATAGATTTTATTGAATATTTTTTACATTTTCTGATTTCATCAGGTAAATTACAATTTAAATCATCAACAATCCAAACAATATCTAATTTTAAATTTTTTTCACACAATAATCTCTCAGCATATATTTAAGATTATCACCATATCCTTTTCCATAATAATTGCTAATAACTATTTTATTAGAATTTACTTTACAAAAATAAAAACATATATGCCAAAATAAAAACCATAAATAAGCAATTTTTTCACTAATAATTATAATATTTTTATTTTTTCTTAATTTTTTTATAATGTTAATTATCATATCTTTTATCTAAATATTCGCTAACTATATTATTTTTCATATCTGTAACTCTATAAAGTTTAATGCCTAAATTTTTAAATCCATATTCAGTCATTTCTCCACTGCGATTTCTATACTTATGATACGATAAAGTTCTAAACGGATGATGCTTTACACCAAAATAAGAACTATAAGCGACTTTTATATCATTTTGTTTACATCTGATAAAAAATATTGTATGTTCTCCAAGTTTAACTTCTTCCGGTTGCCAACCATTAATTGCTTTTATCTTTTCTGTATTTGCTATAAAAAAATTAGTTACTATATCTACTTTATAAAATTCATTAATTGAAAAATCTTTTGGATTTGAATTAAATTTACCTATAACTTCATTCTTCTTTATATCAAAAAAACCATTATAAATTCTTGTGCTTTCATAACCTAAAATAAATTTTAATAATCTTTTTGGGCTTTTAAATAACAATAATAAGCTTATAATACTGTTAACTTCCACCTTTTCATATATAGCTCCACCTAAAATATCAATATTATTATTTTTTATAATATTTAATGCTTTATCTATATCAGTTCTTTCATCAAACTCAAAATCATCATCACATAACAAAAAATATTTTGTTTTAACATTCTGTAATAATATATTTCTGC
>ERZ773130.486-NODE-486-length-48804-cov-14.745102_pt1 | contig 48804 bp, 32 predicted proteins | sample MGYA00511919_ERZ773130 | MGnify/ENA primary metagenome ERZ773130 (study PRJEB29015, sample SAMEA2737851) | human gut metagenome | biome: human gut; feature: human-associated habitat; material: faeces | place: China | collected 2012 ...
TTCATCAGGCAATCCGCCATTTTCGCGGCGGATTTCGGCAGAAACTCCTTCATTGTGCTTCCTCCAACAATGTCAAGGCAATCTGCGCCATCCGCACCGCGCCGGTGTCGCTCAGGTGCGTGTTGTCCTGCACGCCGTCGGGGTAGTTCAGGTGATGCTCCTGCCAGTTGAACAGCACCTTCGAGCCCTCGCTGCCCAGCGCCGTCAGCAGCTTTTCGCTCGCGCGCTCCATGTCCAGCAGCCGCACGCCGCGGTAATCCGCCAAATCGCGCATCACCGCCGGATATTCCCCGTGCGTGTGCTGCAATTTGCCGTTCTCGTCAAACCGCCGCCGCGCGATGGGCGTCAGCAGAATCGGCTCTGCGCCCTGCCGCCGCGCCGCGTCGATGTACATGCCCAGATACTCCGGATAGGTGACATGCGCATCCGTCGCGCGGTCGACATCCGGCTTCTCGTCGTTGTGCCCGAACTGGATGAACAGCTTGTCGCCCTTGCGCAGGCACAGCTCCACAAAATTCAGCCGCTTTTCCGCCACGAACGACTTGCTGGAGCGCCCGCAGACCGCGCAGTTCTCCACAAACACGTTTTCCGGAACCAAGCGTTTCAGTGCCTGTCCCCAGCCCGTCATCGGCGCGGCATTTGCCGGATAATCCGCCATCGTCGAGTCGCCGCAGAGGAACCACGTCGGCGTGCGGTGCTGCGGATGCCAGTTGTCGTATCCGCCAATCACCTCGCGAATGGTGTACGCCGCCGCGTCCGCCTCGGTCATGCGCTTCTGCTTGGGATGGCGGGTGGACTGGTCTGCGCGCGCGCCGGTCGTGCCGTACTCCGCGTACCGCTCGGTGACGGGTGCGCCGCCCTGCCAGTCCTGAAACCCCTGCGGACTGACATGCTCGTTCATCTCACAGTGCAGGAACACGGTGCGCGCAAAGGCACGCCACGGGCGGCCCAGATACGCCTGACCCGGCGCGCACTCGCCCGTCAATTTGCAATTGTGAAACACCAGCCCGTATGGCGACTGCTCCGGGGTATTCGCCGCCGTGTACAGCCCGCCGCGCTTGTTCATGAACAGCGTGCAGCGCTCAAACCAGCAGCGGTACGGCCCGAAGATGAAGTCCACGTCGCCCTGAATATAGCAGTCCTCAAAATACTGGCGGTTCAGCGTCAGCGGGCAGTCCCCTACGGACGTGACCCCCTCCGGAATCAGCCGCGGCAGAGCATCCCGCGCCACTTTCGGCATCGTCGGGCCGCAGAACAGCGTGTCCTGATGCGCAATCATCCGCACATTCCGCCACACGCCGCGGTCGCCCGCCGCATACACCGCCACCGCCTGCCCGACCAGCGAGCCGTCGCCCGCGTCGTTGCGGATGGTCAGGTTCTCCACCTCCACGTTATTCCCCGTGACCAGAAACGTGTAGCTGAGGAACGTGCCCTTCTCCTTTCCGTCCGCGTCCAAATCCTTGGCACAGCCGGAGTTGGTGATGACGGTGCGGTCGCGCGCTTCGCCGATGATGCGGATGTTGTCCTTGTTCACAATCACCTTTTCGTGGTACTCGTCCATCCGCAGCAGGAGGATGGTGGGCATCCGGCTGCTCATGGGCACGGCATCAATCGCCGCTTGAAGGGAGGTGAAATCCCCCGAACCGTCCTTGGCAATGATATACATCGTTATTCTCCTATCATTCCATGTTTTTTCATACTATTTTCAAATGAAAAGGCGCAAGCAGATGGCGCAGATGAATTTGAAAATAGTATTAGCATCTCCGCCGTCATTTTCGCGAAAAACTCCGCCCCGGCACGCTGGGTATGCGTGTCGTCCTTCGACCCGTCGGGATAGGCGGGGTACAGCCCCGGTTCAACGTTCATGTACAGCGGATACGTCGCTTCCTCGCCCATTTGGCGGAATTTTGCCATGCTCTCCCCCGTCACATCCAGAAGATGGATGTTGCGCTTCTTCGCCAAGCGGCGGATGGCATCGGGATACGCCCCGTGCGCGTCCACGAGCTCGCCATCCCGCCAGTATCGGCGCGGAATCGGCGTGACGAGCACCGGGATTGCGCCGTGCAGCCGCGCCGTATCCACATAAATCTCCAGATTCGCCGAGAAAGACGTGTTCGGGTCGGTATGCCGCCAGACCAAATCGCTGGTGTCGTTGTGGGTGAACTGGATGAGCAGCAAATCGCCGGGCTGGATGGTGCGCTCAATGTCCGTCAAGCGCCCTTCCGCCAGAAAAGACTTGGTGCTGCGGCCGCCAACGGCTTTGTTGACGACGTTCACGTTCGGCAGGTAGTCGCCGAGCAGCTGACCCCAGCCGGTGATGGGTGCGTTTTCGGGCGGGTAGGTGGCGGCGGTGGAGTCGCCGCAAATGTAGATGGTCATTTTCTTTCTCCTGATGATGGTGTCTGGTTGCAGAAGTTTTGCTTTCTGTATTGTAGATTTTTTGTGTTGCGCAGGGGGATTTCGCTCCTGCGGGAGCGACAAGGGGGCATGAAAACAGACGAACGTCTGCGGTCGCCCCTTGACCCCTTCGCAGCGCACACTCTCATAATTGATGGTTATTGTTGTTTTTTTCTTTGGATACAGCGATTATTCCGCCGTGATGTGCAGCACCTGCCCTGCTTCATGCGGGAAGCTCCTGCCGTCGGAGAGAATCAGCGTGCCGCGGAACGACGCGGTGATCTCCGCCTGATACTCCGCGCCGTCCCATGCAATATCCACCGTGTAGCCGCCGCGCGCGCGGATGCCGACGGCTTCGCCCTTCTGCCACTGCGCCGGGACGGCAGGCAGCAGGCGCAGGAAGCCCTCGTGGCTCTGCACCAGCATTTCCGCCATTGCCGCCGTCGCGCCGAAGTTGCCGTCAATCTGGAACGGCGGGTGATTGTCCAGCAGGTTCGGCAGCGTCGAGCGCTCCAGCAGCAGGCGGATGTTCTCCCCCGCCTTCGCGCCGTCGAGCAAGCGCGCCCACAGGCACAGAATCCACGCGCGACTCCACCCGGTGTGGCCGCCGCCGCAGGACAGCCGCTTTTCCAGCGTCGCGCGGGCAGCCGCGAACCATTCCGGCGTATCCGGCGTAATCTGCCGACCGGGATACAGCGCGAACAGGTGGCTGATGTGCCGATGCCCCGGACAGGCGTCCTCGCAGTCCCGCAGCCACTCCTTGATGCGGCCGCCTTCCACCTGCACGGGGTCAAGTTTCTGCTTGAAGGCGGTGTAGCGCGCCGTATCCGCCCCCAGCACCGCGCCGCATTCCTCGATGGCGGACATCAGTGCGTGGAGAATCTGCCCGTCCATCGCCGCCGCGTCGGTCAGCGTCCCGCTTTCGCCCGACGGGGTGATATACACGTTCTCCGGCGAGGACGACGGACTGACGGTATACATGCCATCCTCCCGCAGAATCGCGGTGTCGAGGAAGAAATCCGCCGCGCCGGTCATCAGGTCGTAGTTCGCGCGCAGGAAATCCGCATCCAGCGTGTAGCGGTAGTGCTCCGCGATGTGCAGGCACAGCCACGCCGCGCCCATCGGCCAGTATGTCGCGGGGCAGTAGGTGTCCTGCGGCGCACAGTCGCCCCACAGGTCGGTGTTGTGGTGCGCCACCCAGCCGTTCGCGCCGTACATGCCCAGCGCCACCTGCGCCCCGTGCGGCTGCATCCGGCGCAAGTGGTCGAAAAGCGGCAGGTGCATCTCGGACAGGTTGCACACCTCCGCGCACCAGTAGTTCATTTCCGTGTTGATGTTGATGGTGTACTTGCCGTCCCACGCCGGGTGGAAATCGTCGTTCCAAATGCCCTGCAGATTCGCCGGCAGCGTGCCGGGACGCGAGCATCCCGCGAGCAGATAGCGCCCGAAGGCAAAATACAATTCCTCCAAGCCGTTATCTGCATTGCCTTGCGCATAGCGGGCAAGGCGCTGGTCGGTCGGCAGATTGTCCAGCGCATCCTCGCCGTGCAGGGCAAGCGTGCACCGCGCCATCACTGCCCGGTGCTCCGCTACATGCGCCGCCTTCACCGCCGCGTAGCCATCCGCCGTCGCCGTCTCCAGCCGGGACAGGCACGCCGCGCGCAAATCCGCAAAGCGGTAGGAGGTCGCCGACGCAAGGTAGATATCCGCCGTTTCGCCGATGTGCAGCGTATTGCCGATAACGTGCACACCCTCGCCCACCGCGCGGCACATTGCCATATACTGTACGCCCCCGTCGCCCGCCTGCCCGCTCAGCAGGATGGTATGCTCATCCACCTTGTCGATGCGGTTGACATACGCGCCGCGCCGGAGCAGAACGCGGCTGGAGAAGCCCTCGTGGTGCATCGCAAACACCTGATGCGGCACAGACAGGAAGCACTCGCGGCGGATTTGCTTCTCCTTGCGGACATACGACACCTGATGCACGCCGTCCATAATATCCAGCGCCCGCCGATAACCGCTGACGGGGCGCTCGTGGCGCGACATGTCCTGCCCGCGCAGATTGCGCATTCCGTGCAGTCCTTCGGGCGTTTCGCCGTCCAGCTGCTGGAGAATCAGGTCGCAAAGCACCTCGTAGTGGCGCTCGCCGTCGGGCGTGGCGGTCAGCGCTTCCTCGGCAAGCTGCTGCGCTTCGGCGATTCTGTCCTCCTTGAGCAGCTGGCGCACCACGGGCAGGTACTTTTTCGCATCGGGATTCACGCGGTCGCGGAAGCCGCCGTACCAGCAGGAATCCTCGTTCAGGCTGATTCGCTCCAGCACCGTGCCGCCGAAAACCATTGCGCCCATGCGACCGTTGCCCAGCGGCAGGGCGATGTTCCAGTCCTTGGCGGGGGCATCGTACCACAATTGATATTGCTTCATCATCGTGTTCCTCGCATCAGGTATTTCTGATATGAGCAGATTGATTTTTATTCTCGCAGGGGGATTTCGCTCCTGCGGGAGCGACAAGGGGGCATGAAAACAGACGAACGTCTGCGGTCGCCCCCTTGACCCCTTCGCAGTCCACACGCTCATAGTTGACTTTTATTGCTGCAAAGAGTTCGTGTCTGCGGGCGCGGTAAGCTGCACGCTGTCATCCGCGTCCAGCCAGTCGCCCTGCACGCCGCGCACCGCCACGCCGCGCAAATCCACATCCGCCGCATTGCGCAGGTAGAAGCCCGCGCGCTGCATTTCGGGGCAGCCGTCCATCATGGCGGGGCGGCCGGGCGCGCCGTCCACCATCTCCACCACCACGTTCTGCATCTTGACCCCCTCCACCGGCATTTCCGCCAAGCCGTAGAAGAAGCCCGCACAGGCGGTGCACTGGCGCGCGCGTACGTCGGAAATCACCACGTCGCGCAGGCAGGGGGTGGCATCCGTCACCGGGTAGGGCGCTTTGTCCCACACATGCTTCATCTTGCCGTTCGCGCCGCAGAAGTAGTACATGTTGAACACGAAGGGGCACATCACCTTTTCCATCACGAGGTTATTCAGCTGGATTCCCTCCACCGTGCCGCCGCGCCCGCGCCGGGTTTTGAGGCGGATGCCGCGGTCTGTCTCGTAGAACACGCAGGAGGACACCACGACGTTGCGGATGCCGCCGGACATTTCGCTGCCCAGCACCACGCCGCCGTGCCCATGCAGGAAGTGGCAGTTGCTGATGATGATGCGCTCGCACACCTGCCGATTCGGCGTATCCTCCGTGCCGGACTTGATGGCAATGCAATCGTCGCCGACGTCAATCGTGCAGTCGTGGATGCGCACATCCTGACAGCCGTCGGGGTCGATGCCGTCGGTGTTGGGGGAATCCGCCGGATTTTTGATATTCAGCCCGCGAATGACCACATTCCGGCAATAGAGCGGATGCACCGTCCACGCCGGGGAGTTGGTGAGCGTCACGTTCTCCAGCGTCACATGCTCGCAGTGGTTGAAGCACACGAGGTAGGGTCGCGGATGTGCATTCTGCCCTGCCCGCTGGCGCGTCCACCAGTAGCTGCCCTGTCCATCCAGCGTGCCATAGCCGGTGATGGTCACGTTCTTGGCGTGTTCGGCGTAGATGCACGGCTGATGCGCCAGTCCTGCGATGCCCTCGAACTCCAGGTCAATCAGCGGGAAGGCGGATGCGTCCTGATGGAAGCGCAGCACCGCGCCGGACTCGATGTGCAGCGTCATGTTATCGTACAGGCGGATTGCGCCCGTGGGGTAGTCGCCCGCGGGGACAATCAGCGTGCCGCCGCCGCGGGTGCGGAGGTCAGCAATGGCTTGCTGGAAGGCGGCTGTCCAGTCGGCGGGGGTGGGGACGCTGGCAGCGTAGTCGAGAATGTTCATTGGTTTTCCTCCGATGCTTGTTACTGTTTCTTCTATTATAATGGTCTTTTTTGTTGCTTTTGTCTTATTTCTCCGAAACATGCCGTTATTTCTCCATATACCGCACATACGCGTCGCGGTAGATGGCAAGCACGTTGTCGATGCCCATTTTGGTCAGCTGGGCGACGTAGGCATCAAAATTGGTCAGGGGCTCTTCGCCGGTGATGAACTTGATGCTCATTTCGGTGATGTAGGTCTCCATCTCGTCCATCAGGCTGTCGCAATAGGCTTGCTGTTCCATGCTGAAATTGATGTAGGGCGGGTAAATCAGCGCGGTGGACGCATCCGCCCATGTCCGCTCGGCAACAAGCTGCTCTTCGGGGTAGCTCGCCAGCACCACCGTCTCGCCGTCATACTTCGGGAAGGCGGTGTGCCCGATGGCGTAGGTGTACAGCGTCAGCCAGCCGTTTTCCTCGTCCACGGTCAGCGCCTTTTCGGTCAGCTCCTTCTTGCCGTCGACGATGCGGTACGTTTCGCCCTCAATCCCCCACGTCAGCAAATCGCTGCCCTCCGGGGAGTACATGTAGTCAATGAATCGCACCGCCGCCACGGGGTCTTTGCAGGCGGAGGTGATGACGGTCACGGTGGATGACATGTTGCCCGCCGCCTCGGCGCACGCGGTGTAGCGGATGCCATCGTCTGCCTTCAGCCACGGCATCGCCTGAAAGCTCGCGGATGCATTCGCGCGCTCCTGAAGCAGCGGCAGATAGTACCGCCACGCATTGTCCAGCCCCACGAACGCGCCCGTCAGGTCGTTGACGATGTTCTCCGTTTTCCATGCGTCGGAGTGAATCAGGCAGTTGCTGCCCAGCAGACCCTCTTCGTACCACTTGTGCATCGTTTCCAGATACGCCTTGTATTCCGGCTCCCTCGGGCCGTACGCCACCGTGCCGTCTCGCTTGATGCAGAAGGTGTTCATCACGCCGAATGCGGGCAGGAAGTACGGCAGTCCCCAGCCGTCAAAGGGAATCTCGTCCGGGAAGCCGTTGCCGTTGGGGTCTTGCGTCTTGAACGCCGTCAGCACCTCGTACCACTCGTCGATGGTCATCGGCGCAGTCAGCCCCAGCTTCTTCAGCCAGTCGTCGCGGATAATCAGCCCGTTGTAGCAATTGCGGCAGATTTCCTCCACCGTCTGCATCGGGTTGATGGATGGGAAGTAGTACATCTTGCCGTCCGCCGTCTCCACCTGCTTGCGCAATTCCGGGCGCTCGGTGTAGATGCGGGTCAGGTTGGGCGCGTACTGAGCAATCAGGTCGGTCAGGTCGATAATCAGCCCTTCGGCGTACATCCTGTCCATGCTCACGTCGTGATTCCACATGATGACATCCGGCAGATTGCCCGAAATCACCATCATCTTATACGCATCCTCCGAGTTGTTTGGCGGCGACTGGAACGTCACATCCACCCCTGTGGCATCCTCAATCACCTGAATGCCTTTGAGCGAATTATAGAGGTCGACATCATCCGTCCGCAGATACCACGAAATCGGCACTTTCGCCTTCTCCTGATTCGCCGCACAGCCGCCGAGCAGGCAGAGTGCCAGAATCAGGCAGAGCAATGCAGTCCATTTCCGCATGGTGCTATCCCCTTTCCCCTTGTACATATGTGTACTCACGTTTATGTCTATCATACCATGAACACAGATATATATAAAGCGTTTTGTGGCAAAATTCTGCTGATTTTATATAGAAAGCGGGGATCACCGGCCGCCCGGCGACCCCCTTGAGTCCGTCAGATTGCTTATTTGCCGCGGCTCATGAAGCTGTCGTATGCTTCCTGATGCAGCTGAATCAGGTTCTCGATGCCCATCTTCTGCAGGGTGTCCATGTAGGTGTCGAAGTTCGTCAGCGGTTCAGCGCCGGTGATGAACTTGTAGGTCATTTCGTTGATGTAGTTGCTGATGTTGTCGATTTCCGCAACCGCCTTCTGCGCGTCGGTGGTCAGGTTAATCGCCGCCGGATATTCCAGCGCGTTGGAGGCCTGCGCCCACAGGCAGGAGGATGCCACATACTTCTCTTCGCGGGTCGCCATCGTGTAGTCAGCCGCGCCCCAGCGGGGGAAGCTCACGTGGGACATTGCATAGCGGAACTTGACGGGGAACGCGCCATCGTAGAAGTTTTCGCAGATGGTGTTCGCCCATTCGGTTTCCACCTTCTTGCCGGTTTCGGGGTCGATGGTGTAGGTGCCGTGGCCGTTCGTCCAGTCCTGCTTGGCGTTGATGGGGTCAGAATCTTCCGTGCCCCACGTCGTGCAGTTGGTGCCTTCCTCGGAGTACATGGCGTCAATCAGGCGCGCAGCCGCTTCCACGTTCTTGCAGTCGGTGGAGATGACGGTGGACACGCGGTCGCCGTAGCTCATGCCGTAGTTGTCCGCATAGGACACGCCGCTGCCATCCACGCACGCCGGCCACTGCACGGCGACGAAATCCGCATTGGGGTTCTTTTCCTTCACCTGCGGCAGGCGCTGCTCCCAGTAGTTCGCTAGGCCCTTCCAAGAGCCTGCGAGGTCAGCGTACAGGTTCGGGTCAGCGGAATCGGCGAGCGTGCCGTTTTCGTCCGCATACACGTTCTGCACCAGACCCTCGGCGTACCACTTCGCCATCGTTTCCAGATATGCCTTGTATTCTTCGGAGTACTGGCCGTAGCCGACCTTGCCGGTTTCGGGGTTCACATACCAGCCATTGGTGATGCCGAACGCGGGCATGAACAGCAGCAGTCCGCCAGAGCCGGCGTCGAAGGGAATTTCATCCTGTTCGCTGTTGCCGTTCGGGTCGCCTTCCTTGAACGCGGTCAGCACGTCGTACCACTCGTCGATGGTCGTCGGCGCTTCCATGCCCACGTTCTCCAGCCAGTCCTTGCGCATCATCAAGCCCCACCACGTGACGGACGCCTTTTCGAGGTCAGTCACCAGCGGGTTGATGGGCGTGAAGTACAGGTAGCGGCCTTCGTCATCCATCAGCGTCTTGGCGACCTGCGGATTTTCCTCCAGCAGCTTCTTGTAGTTGGGCATGTACTGGTCGATGACATCGTTCAGCTCGATGATGATGCCGTCGGCGTACATCTGCGCCACGCCGCCGACGTAGCCCAGACTGTTGTTGTGCTGCCACTGGATGATATCCGGGTAGTTGCCGGATGCCATCATCGCCACATACTGCGCCTTGATTTCGTCGCCATTGCCGCACACGACCGTCCAGTCAATGTCAACGCCCGCCATCTCCTGAATCTTCTGGAGACCAACGAGGGTTTCGTAGAGATACGGTTCGTACTGTGCCGTGCCGCCGCGGACGTAGTACGTCACGGTGGGGTTCTCCGCCAGCGCGGGAGCGGCGAGTGCCAGCAGCATCGTCAGCGCGAGCAGGGTAGACAGGAACTTCTTCATGGGGAAACCTCCTTTTTTATTGGAATAACTGTATGCTCAACGGCGTGCGCCATTGAAACCGATGGAAATGGGAAACCAGTTGGATGAAAAACACATGTCTGCGTCGATGGCATGATTATACACCAGCTCCGACGGTTTGTAAAGCCCTTTCGCAAAATTTTTCTTCTTATTATAATCGGTTAAAATGCGTATAGTAAACACACCCGTCGCCTTTTTGCATAAGGAAACAGAATCGGTATATTCATGCATGATGATGATGGTTATACTATTTCCAAATGAGAATGCGCCAAGATGCGCCGCGAATTTTTCGCGCTGGCTAACGCGAATGAAACGCAGCGTAGCAGCGCTACGCTAAATGGAACGACCGGACGCCAGAGCGGAAAAGGCGCAAGCAGATGGCGTAGGCGAATGCAGGAAATAGTATTATACTATTTCCAGATAAGAATGCGCCAAGATGCGCCGCGAATTTTTCATTCTGGCTAACGTGAATGAAACGCAGCGTAGCAGCGCTACGCTAAGTGGAATGAGCGGACGCAAGCGCGGAAAAGGCGCGAGCAGATGGCGCAGGTGAATTTGGAAATAGTATTAGATGCCCGTCAAGCCGCTGCGTTCCACGCCCTCCATGAACCGCTTCTGAAGAATCAGGTAGAGAATCAGAATCGGCAGGATGCACAGGAACGTCGCCGCCATCAGCATCGCTTCGTTGAAGATGATGCCCTCAATGTCGCTGGTCTGAATCATGGTGTGCTGCTCCTTGTCCAGCTCCGCGTAAAGATTCGGCAGGCTGTTGGGCAGCATCTTCAGCCAGACAGAGTTGAAGTAGACCCCCGGCTCGAAGTAGTCGTTCCAGTGCCAGACGATGGAGAGCACCGTGCATACTAACAGCGACGATTGGCTCATCGGCAGCATAATGTGCAGGAAGGTGCGGATTGGCCCGCAGCCGTCCACGCGGGCGGCTTCCTCCATCTCGTAGGGCATCCCGGAGAAGAACTGCCGGAAGAGGAAGATGAAGAACGCGCCGTTGAGCCCGAAGCCCAAGAACGACGGTACCACCAGCGGCAGATAGTACTCGCTGTTGAGCCAGCCCCAGTTGGAGAACTGCATGTACTGCGGGATGATGACCGTCTGCACGGGCACGAGCATCGTCAGGATGACCATCGCGAAGAGCGCACCCTTGAAGCGGAATTTGTACCGCGCGAAGGCGTACCCCGTCATCGCGCAGGAGAGCACATGCCCCAGCGTGCAGATAATCGCCACCCGCGCGCTGTTCCAGACGTAGCTCTTGAACATCAGCTTGCGGTACGCCACGGCGTAGTTGCTCCACGTGAGTTTTGAAGGCAGCCACTTGACCGTAATGTTGATCAGGTCGTCATCCGTCATCAGCGACTGCGTAATCATCTTGATGAACGGGTACAGGAACACGAAGCTGAGCGCGCAGAGCAGGAAGTAGAAGCCGAAGCGAATCACGCCGCCGCGGACGAGGCGTGACCAATGGCTGCTGCTCCGGCGCAGGCTCACATGGTTGTTTTTCGCCATCATTCTCACTCCTTCCCGCCGGATACGAACACGAATTTGCCCATCACGCCCATGCTGATGCCGCACAGCAGCAGCGCAAAGGCGAAGTACACCCAGCTCATTGCCGCGCCGTAGCCGAACTGCTGATTCGTGAACGACTGCTTGTAGATGTAGTCAATCACCGGGTTCGTCGCATCGGTGAAGAAGGCGACGATGGTGTAGACGAGGTTCATCAGGATAACCGGAGAAATCATCGGCAGGGTGATTTTCCAGAACATCTCCCACTCCGTCGCGCCGTCAACGCGCGCTGCCTCGTAGAGCGAGGAGGAAATGCCCTGCAAGCCCGCCAGAAACAGCACAATCTGCACGCCGGACTTCCACAGCACCACCGTGATGCGGTCGAGCACCCCCTGCAGGAACTCCGTCAGGCTGTGCCCCAGCAAATCGGCAATCAGCTGCGGCACAACGATGCCCGTGGTGATGGTCGTGCCGTCCGCGCCCATGCCGAGCATCTGCTTCATGACATAGCCCGCGCCGAGCAGCACCGGAATGAAGAACGCCGCGCGGAAGAACCCGCGTCCCTTCATCGGGCGGTTAATCAGGATGGCAATCGCCAGCGAGAACACGAGGCAAATCGGCGTATTCAGCAGCGTGTCCGACACCGTTTGCAGGAACATAGGCACAAAGTTCAAATCGTAGAAGAAGATGTGGCGGTAGTTCTCCAGCCCCACAAAGCCCATTTGGAAGCCCTTCATCTTCACAATTTCCGAGAAGGACAGGCGGATGGACGTGGTAATCGGCCCTAAGAAGAACAGGCAGAACCCCACCAGCCACGGCGCGAGGAAAATCAGCGCCTCGAAGGAACGCTTGCGCTCCATCGTCATTCTGCCGCCCGCCTTGCGGAAGGGCTTGCCCAGCGCTTTTCCGATGCGCTTCAGGAAGTTTTCAATCGGCAGAAGGCCTTTCCGAATTCCCCGGCGGATGGGTGCAAGCACCTTCCCTGCCGGCTGAAGCGCCTTGCCAATGGCGGATTCCGAAATCCAGCGCGGCAAATCCGTGTAGACGAACACGCCAATCAGCAGCAGCGCCGCCACCGCCATCACCCAGTCGTGATAGGCGACAAACACGATACCCGCGAGGATGAGCAGCGTCAATGCCGCCCGTCCGGCGCGCTGCCACCCGCCTGCTTTTGCACCGTGATTCACTGCGCTCCCTCCTTCGTCACCAGATAGCCCATTGCGGGGATGGTCAAGCCGTCCGCCTGCTGGTCGTGGTCAGCGTAATTGACGTACACCTGCATCCCGTTGTCGTACCGCACGCGGATGAGGTCGCTGGAAATCTTCGTGTGCTCCATCATCAGCGCGGTGCGCAGGTTGTGCAGGTCGCCATCCGCAAAATCCGTGGCAATTGCGGATACCTTGTCCAGCCACGCGCTGTACTGCGCCGTGAACAGGCTCTGATAGTCCGTGTACATCAGCTCTTCGGTGCTACTCCACGTCAGCTCGAAATACGGCATGTAGCCCATTTCCACCCAGCGGAGCATCTCGCGGTCTAAGTCGCTGGAGAGGTTGCCGGGTGTGGCGGTGTACGCGCGCACGCCGTGCATCACCAGCTGGTAGAACGGCACAGCCTCGGTCGTGAACTGGAAGCTGCTGTCCTTATAGGGCACTTCGGTCAGCAAATCCGCATACGGCGCTGCCCAAATCGCCCCTCCCTGCACGCTCACCTCGCCCAGACTCGCCCTTGCGTCCGCCAGCATCTGCTGATAGGCTTCAAGCGTCTGCTCGGTCGTCCACACATGCCCGCGGTTGTAGTTGAACGGAATGTACTGCCCCACGCGCTCCAGCCGAAGCCCGCTGACGGACAGCTTTTTGGCTTCCTTGGCAAAGACTTCGTACTTTTCGCGAATGACCTCCGGGCTGAGGATGAACGTTTCCTCGTCCGGGTCGGTCAGGATGGCGTAGTTGGAGAGGTACACCACGTCGTTGCGCTTGGAGTAGCTGCGGGTGTCCGTGTCCGCCTCGACGAAATTCGCCGTCAGCGAGAGCGTCGACCCCAATTCCGCCGCTTTCTGCGCCAGCGCGGTCAGGTCGCTGTTCTTGCCAACACTGCGTTCCACCGGCAGCGCGTCTGGCCAGTGCCCGTAGCCGCCCTTCGTCCAGCCCTTCAGGGCATACTTGACCTGCTTCACGCCAGCTTCCGCGAAAATATCGATGATTTCGCCCGCCTGCGCCAAGGTGGTCACGGTGCGCTGGGTGTCAAACAGCAGCCCTTTTTCCGGCGCGGAGAGGAACAGATCAATCGCGATGGTCTGCTCGCCCACGTCGGCGGTCAGGCCGCGCTGCATTAGGTAATCGCGGTAGGTGACCGCCATATCCGAGTAGGTGTCCTTCCCTTCCGGCAGGAACAGCAGGCGCACGGCGTAATCCACCGGCATCGCGTTCTTGTCGTAGGTCTTGATGGAGCGGCTCGTCACGCGCATGTCATCAAATCCGCGGCGGTACTGGAAGTTCGCGCACACGGTATTGACCGCCACAATCTTGGTGGACGGGCTGACGGAAATTCGGGTGCTCTCCGCGCCCTCCTCCACCACCGCCAGCATCGCGTTTCCGCCGATGGAAATGCCGTAGACGGGCATCATGACCGTTGGCTGCTTCTGATCGTAGAAATCCAGCATCTGCTGCGATTTTTCGACGTTTCCGTAGATGCTGAAGTACTGCGACAGCTCCTTGAAATGCGCGTAGTCGTCGAATTTCAGGATTGCGCCGCATCCGTCCGGGTAGAACAGGAAGCCGTCCGCGTTGTCCGAACCGGCGCAGAGGTACGGCATCATGTCGATGGAGACGATGGAGAAATCCGCATAGCAGTTGATTCTCTCGTACGGCACGCGCACCAGCACGCTTTCGTCCTCCAGCAGCACCTCCACATCCAGCGCAACGCCCGTCGTCGCCAAATCGTAGTGGAGGATGACGCCGTTCTCCACAATGTCATAGCTTGCGCCCAGCTGCGATTCGTTCAGCAGCACGGCGTTGGTAATCGAGCCTGCGCCCTTGACGAGGTTCGTGACGTTGACCGTCAGCAGCGAGTTCGCTTTCTTCTGGTTCAGCCCCGCCAGCTTGCCGGTGAACGTCGGGTCATTCATGCTGGATGACCATGTGACCCCCGTCTGCTTATCCAGCACCTCAAAGCCGCACAAATCCACCGAGAGGGACAGCGCCAAGCGGTCGTTTTCCGCCACGGGGATGCGCGTCTCTTCCGCCGCCGCGACGCTGAATACTGCCAGCAGCATCATCAGCAGGCATACAAGCATCCGTTTTTTCATTTTCTGCCTCCTGATTCAGTCAATTCTGTAAATCACTTCGTAGAACATTTCGCGAATCATCCCCACAAACTGGGATGCAATGGTGAACAACAGCACCACCATCGCCCAAATCATCACCATCGTGAAGAGGGAGAGGAAAATCATCAGCACCGTTTTGCCGACGGAGTAGCCGTTCATTTCCTTGAGCGCGAGTATCATCAGCAGCACGACCCACACCAGCACGCCGACCTCCAGCGTCGCGAACAGCCCTATTTGGCTGCCGTCCATGATGCGGGAAGCAAGCGTCAATATCGGCGTAAAGACGATGTAGGGTGTGAGCGCGTAGGCGGAAAACAGCAGCGTTTCGGAAAGCAGCGTTTCGCCGTCCAAAATCGTGGTCATCATGTAGCTTGCCAGCACCCACGTCAGCACGGGCACAAACAGCTTGCCGCACTCCAGCAGCAGGTTCGCCTTGCGCACGGACACCGATGCCAGCGGATAGTGCGTGCCGTAGATGGACAGGATGCGCACCGCCAGCGTCAGCACGAGCAGGACAATCACCGGCAGCCAGTTTTTCTTTTCGCCGCGGTGGCGCTTGATGTGCTCCGTCACAACAATGGGGTGGTAGAGGGTCATCAGGCACAGCTTCAGGCTCTTCATGGTTCACAGCCCCCTTCCCATCTGCACATCGTCCGCCCACTGGTCGGCTTTCTTCTTGAGGAAGTCAAGCAGCTTCACCAGCAGCAGCGCACCCACGGCAATGCCCAGCACAATCGGCACAAAGTGCTGCCGGAACGTCTCGTGCCGGTATTCCGCGAACGCCTCGGAGTAGCCCTCCTTGTCATCCGCCAGATAGTAGGATGCCAGCGCGTCCTCCCAGTTCTCCTGCTTGCCCATCACCTTCGCCACGCCCTGATGCGCCAGCGCGTAGTTGCTGTCGATTTTCAGCGCCTGCTGCCAGTAGTCCAGCGCCTCGGCATAGCGGCCTTCGCCGTGCAGCGTCACCGCCTGATGGATGAGCTTGATGAAGTGCGTCGGTTTGAACACGGTGATAGACCCCGTGTTGTAGTCCAGCACATACAGAAAGCCCTCGCTGTCATGGTCGATGGACACGGGAATCTGGAACAGCCCGCCAACCGTGCCGATGCCGCCGAAGGTGCACAGTAGGTTGCCTTCTTGGTCGTACTGGTAAATCAGCCCCGTGATGCGGTCAACCACGGTGATGATGCCGTTGTCCTCCACCGTGATGTCCGCCATCGTCGGGTGGAGCGGCTTGCCTTCCTTGTCCTCCAAGGTGAAGCCGTATTTCTTTGTCTCGTAGGTGTTGTTGCCGACGGAGTTCAGCTTGCGAATCTGCGCGGTTTCCTTGTTGGACAGGATGCCGTAAATCATGTTGTCCGCGCCGATGTAGAAGTTGGAGTAGCTCGCAGGCTCCTGCTTCACCGTGCGCTCAATCTGCGATTTTGAGCCGAACATGCGGATGAGCGTGCGCGAGAGCGAGAAGCCCACGTCGTCCGCGCCGAGGTAGCCGCGGAAGTTGTTCGCCTCGTCGATGGCAATCAGGTTCGCGCCCTTGAGGACGTAGATGTACCCCGTGTTGGCGACGAACAGCTTCTGCACGTCGAAGGTGAAGCTGTTTTCCAGCAGCGCCGAATCAGGCTTGCCATATGCCTTGCGGTCGGTGCGGTCGGCGTTCAGCGTCGCCAAGCGCAGATTGCCCGTGTCGGCAATCCAGATGGACAGGTCGTCGCCGACGTACACGCCGCGCGGCTTGGAGAGCTTCTTGCCGCACGCTTCGGTGATTTCCTCCAGCACCACGCCTTCGCGGTTCATCACCAGCACGCGGTTGTTCTCCGTGTCCGCGACGTAGAGCAGGTTGTCCTTGCCGATGAAAATGTCCTCCGGGTGATTCATGAAGCCGTAGTCATCAAGGTTCTTGAACGTCGTGTACACCTCGTACGCCGCCGGAATCGGGATATAATTCTCGTCCTTGTCGGCGACGAAGGCATCGACCCCAACCGCTGCAAAGGCGCTTGACATCATCAGCAGTGCCGTCAGGAGACATGCGCAGAATCGTTTCATCATCGTTTGCCTCCCTTATGACTTGATGCCCGAATAGGACATGGTTTCCATCACCTTGCCGCGCATGATGGCGAACACGAGAATCGACGGCAGCGTGGTCAGGAACGTCGCCGCGCCCACCGTGCCCGCGCGCGCCACCACGCCCGCGCCGCCCGACATGGTTTGCAGCGCCAGCGGCATCGTCTTCAGCGCGTTGGACTGAATGAAGATGAGGGGCGAGAAGTAGTCATTCCAGTTGCTGACGAAGGAGAACACCGCCAAGGTCGTCCATGCGGGCTTGAGCAGCGGCATGGCAATCTTCCAGAAGATGTGCAGCTCGCGTGCGCCGTCGATGCGCGCCGCTTCCAGAATGGAGTCCGGCAGCTGCTCGCAGAACTGCTTGACCAGAAAGAAGTTGTACGCCACGGCGATTTTGGGGATAATCAGCGCCCAGCAGGTGTTCACGAGCCCCAGTTTGTTGACGACCAAGTAGTTGGGAATCGTCGTGACGTGGGTGGAGAAGGACAGCGCCGCCACCACGATGCCGAAGATGATGTTCGACCCCGCCGGACGGTGCTTCACCAGCCCGTATGCACCCAGACAGCACACCAGAATCGACGCGAGCACCGTCGCGACAGTGGTGAACAGGCTGTTGAAGATGTAGCGCGTAAACGGCACGGTGGAGGAGGAAAGCGAAGTCAGCAAATCCGAGAAATTGCGCAGCGTCGGCTTCTGCACGATGAGGCGCGGCGGATAGAGGTAGAGTTCATCCAGCGGCATCAGCGCGCGGCAGACCATTGCGAACAGCGGCAGCGCGCAGACCACCACCATCAGGCAGAGGAAGATGTACAGCATCACCCGCGAGAAGGAAGGCCGATGCATCCGAATGCGCTTTCTGCTGATTTTGAGGGATACCGTCGACATGGTTCGCACTCCTTTCTTATACTATTTCCAGATAAGAATGCGCCAAGATGCGCCGCGAATTTTTGCGTTCTGGCTAACACGAATGAAACGCAGCGTAGCAGCGCTACGCTAAGTGGAATGAGTGGACGCCAGAATCAAAAAGGCGCAAGCAGATGGCGCAGGCGAATCTGGAAATAGTATCATGTTTCGTCGTGGAACAGGCGCATACACAATCTGCCGAGGAAGAAGGTGATGAGGAACAGCACCATTGCCACGGAGGATGCATAGCCCATGTTGAAGCGGGTGAAGGCGTAATCGTACAGGTGGGCGACGATGGTGTGCGCGGCGTAGTTTGGGCTGGGCATACCCGCCACCGCCGTCGCCACGTCAAACACGGCGAACGCGCCCACGATGGAGTTGATGGCACCGAAGAGCATCTGCGGCTTCATCAGCGGAATAGTAATCAGCCGCAGCTCCTGAAACTTGTTCTTGATGCCGTCCACGCGCCCCGCCTCGTACATCGACGGGTCAATGTTCTGGAAGCCCGCGAGGAAGGACAGGAAGCCGTTGCCCATGCTCATCCAAATGGTGATAATCATGATGACCGGCAGGACGTAATCCGCATCCTTCGTCCACAGAATCGGCTCCATGATGATGCCGAAGCGCAGGAGCAGGTTATTGATGTAGCCGTAGCGGTCGCCGGAGAAGAGAATCAGCCAAATGGTGGACATTGCCACGCCGGAGGTGAGCGACGGCGCGTAGAACGCCATCGAGAAGAAGCCGCGCCCCTTCTTCACCAGCGTGATAATCCACGCCATGAGGAAGGAGGCGAAGTACCCCAGCGGCCCGGTGACGACCGCCAGCAGCAGCGTGTTCTTGAGCGAAATCAGGAACACGTCGTCGTCCAGAATCAGCTGTGCGTAGTTGCTTAAGCCCACGAACTTGGGCGCTTGAATCATGTTGTAGTTCGTCAGCGAGTAGTACATCGCCACGCCGACCGGCACGATGACGAAAATCGCAAACAGAACGAGGAACGGCATCAGGAAGGCGTAGCCGACCGCATTTTTGCGCAGCCACGCGCGCATCCCTTTGTTTTTCTTCTGGCAGATGGCAGTCACGGGCTATCCTCCTTAATTATCCAATCCAAATTCCTTGCGCTTGTTGTTCAGTTCCTTGTTGATGTCCTTGACTGCCTTCTCCAGCATGTCGCGGGCATCCTTGTTGTTCACCACCACGCTGTTCCATGCGTTGATGATGTGCCGGCCCGTGAAGTAGCCGCCGGGCACAATCATCTGCTCGCGGGCGCTCTCCATCTGCGCCTTGATAATCTGCGCATGGCGGGCATCCCACGGGAGCGAGAAGAAGGATTCAACGTTCGCGGTGTTCCAGCGCGCGCCCGTGCCGAGGATTGCTTCCAATTCACGCCCGTAGCGCGTCTGCGTTTCCGCGCTCATCCACCACTTCAGGAATGTCCACGCCGCCTCCTGCTTGTCCGACTGGCTGAGGATGACCCCCGCCGTGGATGCCGTTGTGCCCACCGCGTGGCTGACTGTGCCGTCCGCCTGCACCGTGCCGGGGACGGGCGCAATCGACCAGCGGCCGTAGAGCTCCGGCGCGCTCGTGAGCAGCTGCAAGTAGCCCGTGTAGTTGCTGATGCCGATGGGCATCGTGCCCGTGCGGATGCGGGTGAAGAAGTTGCTTTCCGCGTCAATGCCGTAGTTGGCGTACATGTCCGTCCAGAATTTGAATGCCTTGTAGGCTTCAGGCGTGTCCAGCGCGGAAGATTCGCCGTCGCCGTTGTAGTATTCGCCGCCCATTTGCAGCAGCAGCATCGTGAAGCCGCGCAGCGCACCGGGCGAGTTGGAAGATACCGACGTGTCCACCGGCAGGGAGAAGCTCATGTTGTTCTCGTACAGCCGGGGCAGCACGCGCTGGTACAAATCCGTCCACGTTTCGGGCAGGTCGATGCCCAGCTCGCGCATCACGTCCTGCCGGTAAATCATGACGGTGAAGTCCATCGTCTCCGGCAGGGCGTACACGCCGCCGCGGTAGGTGTAGGGCACGAGGCTCGATTCGTAGAACTGGCTCGCGACCTCCTCAAAATCGTCGAATTGGGTCAAATCCACCACGGCTTCGCGGAAGGCGAACTCGCCGGGCAGGTTGTAGTCCACCGAGAGCGCCACGTCCGGCGCTGTGCCGGAGGTCACGCTGAGCAGAATGGTGTTGACTGACCCCGTCGCCAGCTGCCCGGACGGCAGCACATGCAGGTTGACGACGATGCCCGTCTTTGGCGTGAAGTCCTCGTCTGCCAATTCCTTCAGAATTTCGCCCCACTCCGTGCCGCGGCCAATCCACACATCCAGCACCGTTTTTTCCGCCTCATCCGGCGCGTTTTCATCCACAATCAGCCCGACGGAATCGTAATCCTTGTGGAAGGACGCGAGGAAGTTTTCCACCGTCACGCCCATGCGCTGGAAGAAGTTCGACGTGGTGATTTCCACCTTTGCTTCCGGCGCGTGCACGACGATGTAGTCCACCGCCAGCGGGCACTTCTCAATGGACGAAATGTACGTGCCGAGGTTGGACTGCGCGTTGTCCATGTCGCTGAGCGCGCGCGGGATGCGGTCAACATCCTCCGCGAAGAAGCGCATTTGGTCGATGATTTGGCGATAGTTGCTCTCCATCGAGGTCGTTTCGTTGGAGATGGAAGCCAGCAAGTCGGCGCTTTCCTGCAAGCGGTCGACGAGATGCAGCAGCTGATCGGACAGCCCCGCCATCGTGCGGTAGAGGTCGTATTCGTAGTTGTAGTCAGGGTCAGTGCCCGTGATTTTGACGATTTCGCGGTGAATCTCGCTGAGATACGCGGTATCCGCCTCCGTGCGCGTCATGATTTCGCCAATCGCCCCCAGCTTCACGGTCATCGTCAGCGTGTGCGTGCCCTTCGTCAGGTGGAAGAGGTACGGTTCGCCGTCCGCGCCGTGCAGCGTCTCGGCATACCACTGGTCGCTGTACGGGAAGGAGTACAGCCGCAGCTCGTCGAAAGGAATTTCGCCGTCCACCATAATCTGCCGATAGGAGGGCATCCCCGCGTCGTTGTTCTGCTGCACCTTCAGGGTGATGGCGTACAGCCCGTCCTCCGGCACGTCGAAATCCCACGCGACCGCCGCATTCCCCAGCCGCCAGCGCCAGCCGCCCATCACATTCAGCACGCGGTTCGCGCCGGAACGCGGCTCGGTCATCGGGTCGGCATCGGATTCGCGGCGGATGACGTTCTCACTGCGCCACGCGCTGTTTTCCGCCTGAAACTTGATTTGCACATCCTTGTCCGCTGCTTTCAGTCCCTGCGCCGCGTAGCCCGCCGCCGCTTCCGCGTAAGTCGGATGAACCGCCGGGGCGACCAGCGCCAGCGTGCCCAGTGTCACCGGCTGGTCTACATAATGTAGGGAAATCTCGTGGCGGCCCGCCGTCAGGCAGAATTTGAGCGGGTCAACATACACGCCCTGCCCATCCGCCGCGCGGACGGTCTGCCAGAGGTGGATTTCATCCTGCCGCGCCCACACTTCATCGTCGATGGAGTTCTTGCGGCCGATTTCGCTCGCCCGCTCCACAAAGCGGCGGTATAAGCAGATGTTGTTCGCTTCCTCATACGGCACGATGCCGTCGATGGTCAAGCGGCGCTGCACTTTCGCCTCGTTGCCGTCCTGCGCGAAGTAGGTGATTTCCAATTCGTACAGTCCAGTCACGGGCACATCCACCGTCCAGACCGCCGTGCTTTCGCCGTCGCCGGTGATGATGGTCTCCTGCGCAAGCACCGCATCCCCCGACAAAATCGCCGCGCTGGGCAGCAGTTCAATCCGCGTACCTGCCGGCGCGTTCGGGGTATCCTGATACGATGCCAGCGCCTCGTCATAGCCGATAGCAGTTTCCTCGTTCAGCGCGAAGAAATCCGACCATTCCTCTGCCGACGCGGTGAATGGCAATAAGCAGCAAATCGCCAGAATCAGAGACAGCACGATGCTACGCTTCACTTGGTTTTTCCTCCTCTTCGGCGTGCCCCGCTGCACACCGCCGTCATTTTCGGGGGGACTTGTTTCAAGCGTATTTTCTCACAGGCGGCGGCGGTTTTCAATCTTCAAAATGATAGTTTTTGTGTTTTTTGGTCGTCATTTTCCCATGCAGGACACAAAATCACCACCTAAAAAATTGTAGATGCCCCCTTTTTATATGCAGTATTTGCGTTTTGCCCCTCTTTCCTTGAAAAAATGGTGGATTTGTGATAGAATAAACCCATGTGACTGGGAGGAGAAGGGAACATGTTCGGGCATCATTCCAAGACGTACTATAAGTATCTGGCATCCTATGGCGCGCTGCTGCTGACCGCCATCATCGCCCTCGTTTTCGTGTCGCAGGTGTTCTTCATCCGGCAGCTGCGGACGAATCTGGAGGACAACCACCGCGCGCTCGTGCAGCAGAGCGTGCAGGAGATGGACAGCGACCTCCAGCAGATTTACGACATCGAGTACCAGATTTCGACAGTCAATCAGAATTTCTTTTCCTATTATTTAGAAGCGCCCAGCCCCGTGCGCGACCTGCGGCTGGTGAACGAGTTCAAGAATCTGCTTGCCCCCTCCACCCTGATTTCCGAAATTGCGCTGGCGGACGCGGACGCCAAGATGGTGTACACCTCCACTGCCGTGTACTCCGCCGCGCTGTTCTTCGACCGCATCTTCTCCTTCCCGGAAGGCGACCCCGTGGCGAGCAGCCTTGCCGACAGCAGCCGCCGCATAATCCGCACGGCACAGCGGAGCGGCAGCGCGGAACGCTATCTGGCGTTCATCAACACGCCGTCGGTCTTTTCGCGCCTGCAAAACAGCGTCCTGATTTTCTTCGTGCAGGAGCGGCACTTTCTGTCCTTCCTCTCGCCGGAGAGCGCCCCCAGCCAGCAGGGCGCGATACTGGACAGCAGCGGGCAGGTCGTCGTATCGACGATGGCACTGGATGCGCCGCTGACCGACGGCATCAGCACCATCCGCCTGCACGGCACGAATTACCTCATCTACCGCGAGCCGTCCTCCGTCCTGAACTGGACGTACTACTTCTTCCTCCCCGCGAGCGAGACGCTGGCGCCGCTCTACCGCGCACAGGCGATGCTGGCGCTTTTCCTGCTGGTGGTGCTGGCGGCGGGCACGCTGGTCATCCACTATGCGATGAAGGTGAATTACCGCCCGATACAGGAGCTGACCGAATCGCTGGGGCGGTCGGATGCGGATGATCTGGAGTCGCTGAAGGATGCGATTGTCTCCCTCGCCGAGCAGAACAACCACATGCGTAGTCAGCTGATGACCTCCCCCGACGGGCAGGCGCTGAAGGATTCGCTGCTGTTTTCGCTGCTCAAGGGCAAATTCGACTCTTTCGCTTCCTATAATATTGAGGCGGAAGCGCTGGGCATGTCCTTCACCAAGCCGTGCTATCAGGTGCTGATGCTGCGCGCCTTCAATCAGGATACCGCTATCCCCCGGCAGACGCTGTCCGCCATCTTTGCGGAGTGCTTCGGGGATGACTTCACATGGCAGTTCCGCGAGCTGTTCGAGCACTCCATGTTCGTCTGTCTGGTTGGCATGGAGGCGGACGAGGAATCGAAGCTGGCGGATTGCTGCCGCCGATTGCTGGACATCAGCAGCGAAAAATACAATCTCGTGTTCTCCATCGGCATGTCCAACTGCTGCACCGACGTGGCGCACCTCTCCACCGCCTGTTTTGAAGCCACGCAAGCCGTCAAGGAGCACTTCATCCGCGGACAGCATCAGCTGATTCCGTATCACGAGCTGACGCGCACCCTTGATGTGCCGTCCTCCGACCGCCTCGCCCTCCTGAACGACCTGCCCGCCCAGACCCCGCAGCAGCAGATGCAGACCATCCGCCGCTTCATCGACGGGCTGAAGGCGGACTGCGTGCCCTCCCTGCTGGCGAAAAGCTACTGCAACTCCGCCGTGCAGCTGCTGATGGCGGGCGGCGCGCGGCAGGTGAACATGGACGACCTGTTCACCATCACCTATCTGCGCACGGTGGATGATTACCTTGCCTTCATGCTCCACCTGCTGGAGCCCGACCCGAAGGCGCTTGTGCCGGACACCGCCGAGAGCGGCGCGCCGGTGACGGAGCTGCTCCAGCGCATCTACACCTGCATCGCGGACAGCTACGACGACTGCAGCTTCTCCCTGCAGGACGTTGCCGCCAAGCTCGACCTTTCCTCCGGCTACTTAAGCCAGTACTTCAAGCAGCAGACCGGCGACACGCTGACCAGTTACGTCGCTGACCTGCGCATCCGCAAAGCGTGCTCCCTGCTGGAAAGCACGACGATGCCGCTGCAAATGGTGTCCGAGTCGGTGGGGTACTACAATTTGAACAGCTTTATCCGCCGGTTTAAGCAGATTACCGGGCTGACGCCGGGGGAATATCGGAAAACAAGGCAATAAAAAAAGGGCAGGAGACGCGTTTCCTGCCTATTTTTGTGTGGATTTTTAGCTTTTCCCTTAAAACACAGCACGATTTAATACTATTTCCAAATGAGAATGCGCCAAGATGCGCCGCGAATTTTTCACGTTGGCTAACGCGAATGAAACGCAGCGTAGCAGCGCTACGCTAAGTGGAATGAGCGGACGCCAACGGGGAAAAGGCGCAAGCAGATGGCGCAGGTGAATTTGGAAATAGTATAAGGGAATCGTAAAGTGCATGAGGGGATTCTCTTCGGATTACACCTCCCGTATCCGCCCCTGCGCCATCTCCTGCACCGTGTCGCACAGCGCGTCGATGTCCTGCGCGAAGTGGCTGGCGAGCAGAATCGTCTTGCCCTGCGCCCTCAAGTCAAGCAGCAGCGCGCGAATCTCCGCAACGCCATTTTTATCCAGCCCGTTCATCGGCTCGTCCAAAATCAGCAGCTCCGGCGCGTCCAGCAGCGCTTGCGCAATGCCCAGCCGCTGCCGCATCCCCAGCGAATACTGGCTCACCCGCTTTTTTGCCGCGGGGTCAAGCCCCACCAAGCGCATCAGCGCCGCCACGTCCTCGCAGCGCGCGCCGTTGCCTAACTTCGCCAGCCACAGGAGATTGCTCATGCCCGTCTCGTGCGGCAGAAAACCAGGGGTTTCAATCAGCATTCCCGTTTTGGGCGCAAAATCGCAGTCCGTGCCGATATTTTTGCCGAATACGCTGATTTTCCCCGCCGTCGGCCGCAGGAATCCGCAGATGCATTTCATCAGCACGGTTTTGCCGCTGCCGTTCCGCCCGATGATGCCGTGGATTTTCCCGCGCATCAATTGCAAGGTAACATCTTCCAAAACCTGCTCGCTGCCGAACGACTTGCTGACGTGCTGCACGTCCACGACGATTTCACGCATCCGAAACACCTCCTGCAAAGTTAAACTGGAAGGTACGCATTTTGATGGCAGCGAACGCCATCAGCAGCACGGTCAATCCACCCAAAATCAGGTAGGAGACGTGCAGCCGCGGCAGCAAATCGTAGCCGAAATTGTGCATGGTGTAGGTGGCGTGCTGCAATGGCGAGAGCCACGCCGCGAGCACGTTGGCGTAATAGCGCATCTCCGTGGGCAGGTGCAGCCACGCCATGAAGCGCTCCGGCGTCAGCACAAATCCGACAAAATTCAGCAAAATGGCGGCTAATATGCCTGTTTTCTTGCTTTTCAGCACAGTAAACAGCAGTTGCAGCATGGAAAGCAGCAACACATACTGGAACATCAGCCCGAAAATCTGCGCGCAGCAGCCCCACGGCGTGGTCAGTTTGACCGTCTTTCGCATGACGGTGAGCGCGGTTTCAAATCCGGCGGGCGCAAAAGAGAGCATGGTCGCGGTCTCGCTCCAGCGATTCGTGGCGTACACATTGCAGCCGATGCACATCAGCATCGAGCTAAGCAGAATCATCAGGCAATAACCGAAAGTTACAATCAGCGTGGTGATGATTTGCCCGATGAGCCAGCTCCGCCGCGTCGTGCGGAAAATCAGGTAGCTTGCCGGCGTGTCCATGCGCGGGAAGGCGGAGAGCATCAGCATCAGCACCAGCGCGGCGTAGAGGATGCTGTCCCCGTCCGCGTAGCACCATACGAACGGCTCGACAAGCTGCACGCTGGTCAGGTACGTTCGGCTGATTTGCATCGTTTTGTCCGTCAGCAGCCAGCAGAGCAAGAAGCCCAGCGTCAGGCTTAAATAAAACCTTGGGTTTTTTCGCAGGCTGTACAGATTCCACCCCGCGCAGACGAGGGGCGGCTGCATTTTACACATATTCCCGGACACCTCGCTTCAAAAAGACGATTTGCAGGAGGATGGAAACAATTTCCAGCCCCGCAAGCATCCCGTCGCCGCCGTCAATCCAGTTTATAGGATTTAGCATCACCGCCGCCGGGAAAAAGCGCTTGCCGAGCATCATCAGCGCGTAGCACAGGCACAGCGGGCCGAGGTGCGCGGCGGAGGATGTTTCCGTTGCCAGCGCCATCACGCATCCGACGCTCGCCCAAATGCCCCCGCAGCGCATCCGCCGCAGGAGCGCCGCATTAAACTCTGCATTTATTTCCAGCAGGATGCCCCCGCCGCGGACAGCGTACAGAATCAGCCCCAACAGCCCCGCCGCCGCCGCTTGCAGCACCATGCCGCTGAGGATGCAACCCGCCGCTTTGCCCAGAATCCACATCCTCCGCCCTGCCCGGAACACCGCCGGGCGAACCGCGCCACACTTGATTTCGTGCAGCGCCTGTGCCGCGAAGGGCAAAGCGGAGAGCGCCGGGAGGGTCAGCATCCCGAAATCACCGTACAGCGCCATCAGCAGGAGCTCGCTCAATGTAAACCGCAAGTTTTGTGTGTCATCCATCAGCGCATCGGCGGCTTGCCCGATGGAGAGGTACAGCGCCGCCGTGGTCGCCAGCAGCGCCGCCCAAAACCAGCGCCCCGTGAGTGCGCGGCGGACATCGCAGACAATCGCTTTCATCGGCTTAGTACCCAAAGCCGCGGTCAATCACCGTGCCGTCGACAGCGCTGATGGTCAGCAGCGACTTCGCCGGGTCGTCCGCATCAAAGAAATCCCACACAGGCAACATGGAAAAATTCTCCGGATTATCCCGATTCTGCACTCGCGAATAGCTGAGCGTGATGCGGTTGACCGTCATTCGGTTCGCATCCTGATTCCTGTACGCCAGATACTGTTCCTGAAATTGATATTTCAGCGGCAGCAGCTGCGCGGCGATTGTCACAATCTGGTCGAACGGCAGCAGCGTCGCCGCCTGACCGGACGCAAGGTCAATCGTGTGCGGCGCTTGCCACTGCATCCAAATCGCGCCATCGTAACGGTCAATAATGATTTTCAGCGCTTCGTACGGCGTTTTCAGCTGATAGGTGTCCTCAAAATTGTCGTACGCTTGGCAGTCCTCGCTCGTCCATGCCGTCGGCGCGCCGTTTACCTTTCGGGTAAAAATGAACAGCTCGCCGCGCAGGCTGCTCATCCCACCGTCGTACTCGTAGCCCATGCAGCGCCCCTCGTAGGCGAGCGCCATCTCCGCGTCAAGGCTCTGGGCGATTTGCACCGCTTTTTCGCGGGCATCGGCGCTGACTTCCCCGGTTGTCGGAAGGTCGTCCACCTGATAGCGTGCCGCGCCGTGCCCCAAGAATTGGATTGTGCCGTACCACAGATTTCCATCATGTCGACGATGCTGAACGAACGTCAGCAGCGCGCGGTTTCCTGCTGCGTTTTTCGATTCCGCGCGAATACCGACGCTCGTCGGATTGCTGTTCGCGGCGGGGCGGGTCACGCTGTCCAAGCTGCTCGGCATCCCCCAATAGGGCGCAGCGCCGAAGCAGACTGCCGCGCGCTGCAAGTCATCGGCAGTAAACGTACGCTGAACCGCAGGGTAAATCATCAGCTGCGGCACGGCGGGAATTTCAACCGCGGCATCCACCGTGACAATCGTCCTGCCCGTGCTGCTCTGCCAGACAGCGCTGTATGTTTCTGGTGCGTTGACTTGTGCCGATACATCCGCCGCAGCAAGCGCAGGAAGCAGCAGCGCGAGCATCAGCAAAAGGGTTCGTTTCATGTCCTTCACCTCCGATTTCAGCGTACCACGCGGGCGGGCGAAAGTCATCATCGACTTGCAATCAAGCTGTAAGCAAGTTGTAAATCACGGCGTTTCGGGGAATATTCCGCTTCTTTTACGCACTTTACTTTTCTTCTGTGCACCAAATCATCGAAACCGTCGTGCCTTTCCCGACCTCGCTTTGGATTTCCAGCTGCCCGCCGTGCGCTTCCGCAATCATCCGGCACAGGCTGAGCCCCAGCCCCGCGCCACCCAATTTCCGGCTGCGCGCCTTATCCACGCGGTAAAACGGTTCGGTGACGAGGTGGATTTTGTCCGCCGGAATGCCGCCGCCCGCGTCCGCCACGGCAAGCACCTGCCGCCGCCCCTCTTTGCTCGCCGACAAGCGGATAACGGCGTGCGCCGGGCTCGCCTTGATGGCGTTGTCCACGACGTTCGTCAGGAAGCAGAAGAGCAAATCCGGGTCGCCCGTCAGCGTCTCCGTATGAACCGCAAGTTCAAAAGCAGTATCTTTCGGCATTGCGGCGCAGACCCTCTCCAGCAGTTCCCGCGCATCCACCTGCCTTTGCTGCACCGCTGCATTTCCTTCTTGTAGTGAAATCAGCTGCATCATCTTCTGGCTCAAGCGCTCGGTTCGCTTCGCCGCCTCGTGAATCTCGTAGGCGGCCTCCATGCGCCCCTCCTCCGTCAGCGGCATGGACAGCAAGCTTCCAGAAAAGCCAATAATTGCCGTCATGGGCGTTTTCATCTCGTGCGTCAGCGCCCCCAGCAGCAGCTCGCGCCGCCGGGCGGTATCCTCCAAATCGGCAATTTTCTGCTCCACCGTATCCGCCATGTGGTCAAACGCGCGCGCCAGCTCACCCACCTCGTCATCCGCCGAAATATTAACCCGCAGTTCATATGCCCCGCACGCGATTTTGTCCGAAATCTGTGCCAATTTCCGCAGTGGCGCGAGCGTTTTCCGCAGCATCAGCGGCAGCAGCACGCCGCACAGCAGCAGGCAGCCCAGCAGGGACAGCTGCGCCGCGCGCGTTAAATCGTTTATATGTTGATATGTCGATTCGATGTTCGCCGCGCGATAGACCGTCAGCGGCGTTTGCAGCACCGACATGGTTTGCGCGGATATCAGCAGGTGCGTCCCGCCCCGCTCGACGATGCGGCTGGCGGCGACGGCATCCTCCGCCATCGGCAGGGTTTCCATTGGCTGGCACGATGCCGTGTTGTAGTAGTACTGTCCGTCCATCACCAGCGACCACGTGCAGTCCCCTGTCTGCAACAGATGCGCATACGTCGAAAACTTGTACTGAATCAGCGCTTGCCGGGTGATGATATCCATGTCATAAGCGGTTGACGTACGTTCCAGCGTAGACAAGTGGTCGCAGAAAACCGCCGTGTCGCGCGCGCCGCTCTGGATCGCCTGCTGAATCAGCTGGTCGGTCTCCTGCGCCACAAAATGGTACAGACACATGCTGACGGACAGCAGAATCACCGCAAGGGTGACGAGTGTCTGCTTGAGCCACAATTTCACGCCAGCACCTCCAGCCGATAGCCAATTTTGTACACAGTGGCAAGTTCTCCGCCCAAATCCAACTTGCGCCGCAGCGCCGCGACGTGTACATCCACCGTGCGCGTTTCGCCGATGAACGCGTCGCCCCACACCTGATGCAGCAAATCCTCCCGCGTCATCACCATGCCCGGATGGCGGATGAACGTCAGCAGCAGCTCGTACTCCATCGGCTTCAGCGAAACCGGTGTTCCGCTTTTCGTGACCGTGTGGCTCGCCTCATCGACGGCGATATCGCGATACCGGAACCTCTGCGGATGCTTGTCCGACCGCGCGAGCACCTTTTCCATTCGCACGAGCAGCTCCAGAATGTCAAACGGCTTGACGAGATAGTCCTCCGCGCCCAGCCGCAGCCCGCGCACCCGGCTCTGCACGTCCGCCTTGGCGGAGACGAAAATGACCGGCACGCCCTGCGCGCGCATGTGCGGCAGGAGCTCGAAGCCGTCGATTTCGGGCAGCATGATATCGCACAGCGCCAAATCGAAGGGTTGATTTTGCAGCAGTTCCAGTGCTTGGCAGCCATCCGCCGTGCAAATGAGCTGATACCCGGACAGGCGCAGGTTGGATTCGAGCAGGCGCGAAATCGCCGCGTCGTCCTCGACGATGAGAATGCGTTTTGGCATGATTATCACCCACTTTAGTATAGCATGGGGCGCCGGGGATTGCGAGGGGTGGGGTGTAAATATGTTGTAAATTGTGGGAGGAGGGCGGGATGCGTGCCTTCTGACACGACAAGAAACTGGATAAAAACTGCGCGGCTTTGCCGTCATGGTGGCATCGCCGCGCAGCTTCTTATTGTTATTCCCCGCAAAACTTATCGCTGAATCCCCTCATGAAACAGATAGTGGTCAAAAATCCACACAACTTCGTGATCCAGTTCATTCTCCTGCAAATTCCATTCCGCGAGTTCCGCGCGAATCTGCGCTTTCTCTTCTTCCGTAAATCTGTCCAGCCGCCGATGATCCATGCACTCGATAGGGTCAATGCACTTGAAAAGCAAGCTGTCCGGATATAGCTGGGCGGCTTCCTGAAACAGCGTCTTCTTCCATTAAACCGCATTGTCGTCCGTTATCTTCCTGCCGTACATATAGTAATTGGTGTATTCCTGATTGAGATAAAAGCACATTTGCCATAGGAACTGCTTGCTCGTGCGGTAGTTTTTCAGCCCCCAAGAAATAATATCCAGCAGAAAAGCCTTGTAGAGCGAATACTCATTTTTCGCCTCCCACAGCGGGGAATTTTCCGAAAATTGAACCACCGTATCCGCATAGGCAACCATCTGCCGCAGTGCCAGCACAGTCAAACCCTCAGACGGCGGCTCCTGCTGCCACACGTCCTGCAAATAATGCAGAATCGGCAGGCGTTTTCCCTGCTGTTCAAGCTGGTATACTTCGGCTTTGATTTTGATGATGTCCATTGTTATCCCCTCGCTTATTTCGTCGGACAGCTGTTTGATATGGTAAAAGCTGCCCGGCGTTTTTTGCCAAACAGGCTATACGACTTCCTTGATGCATTTGTATTGTAGCACATTTTTTCAGCAAAAGCAGCGTGGAATTGTACTATCGGCGCTTGAAAGTTGGAGAAACTGTCAATGAAAAGAAAAAATCTTTCCAGCCGATGCTCTTCGCGCGTTTGCCAACACGCACACAAGAGCGTCATCCAGAAAGAATTGTTCATTGTGGCTTACATCCTCGAATACATGGAGTACACAGGCTGTATGTAGATGCACCTGACAAGTCCAGCGGCAAGCGCAGACCGGCAAGCTGGAAGGCTGCAACAACAAAACCAAAGTTGCCAAGCGTATGGGCTACGGTTTTCGCGATGACGATTATTTCTTTTTACTTATTCAGTTCTTGTCGGTTGCCCCCAAGGTTCCGTGAAGAACCTTTTTATTATCCCACAGCTTTCCGTGATGAACCAAAAAATCCGCGTCCCCATGCAGCAGCACGAAAGCAGACGCGGATTTTGCTATGCATTTAAGGTAACACCGCACAGATGAGGTGGTCGGCTGGTGAATGGATTTTTCATCATACGATTTCCAGATAAGAACGCGCCATGCTGCGCCGCGAATTTCACTCTGCCCGAACGACCAGTACCCAGTCGTTATCCGGCGTAAAACGCTTGACAGGCTTGACGGCAATGCTTTCTTTTCCGGTCGCATCCATCAAAAAGCTCTCCCGACCGCTAACCGGATTGAACCAGCTGACCGTCAGCCTTCGTCCCGCATAGGGCGTCAAGGACAGCGTGAACGCTTCGCCGAGATAGGTATACGCAAAGAGGAAGTCATTCCCCGCAAAGGCACTGATGCGGCGGTACTTTTTCCCCTGCGGCGAAAGCAGCAGCGCCGTTGCCTCATGACCCGATTGGTAATCGACGGATTCCATCAAGTCCTTCAGGATGCCCATCTGCTCCGAACCGACATGATGCAGTGAATCCTGCCATGTGTAGCGCACGCCAAAGGAACCGGGAATGGTCGGCGTATGGAAGAACTGCTGGATGCTGTTGTCGCCGTAGGTGTGTCCCATCGAACCCTGAAATACCGACCAGTAGGCATAGCGGCGAACATCCCACTCCCGCCAGTAGGGCTGGGAGAGATCGTGCAGACCTTGCAGAATTTGCTCATAGGAGGGTTCACCATCCAGCGTAGGCTTCACAGGGGTCATGGCGTAGTCGCGATCCACATAGCGCCAGTTGTCCTCCCCGAAGTAGGTTTCAGCGTCCAGCCGATTGTCGTCCCACGCGCCCAGCGTAACCTGATCATAGCGGCGATGCCCGGACTGGAACATATTGAAATCCAGCCACGGTTCATCGTGGAACCAAAGGGACGACGAAGTGCGCCCGAATGGATGGTAGCCCACCAGTTTGTCCGGATTCAGCTGCTTGAACAAGCGTCCCTCCCGGCAGTACAGATCATGCTGCTGGTCGCCGCGAATATCGCCGCCCAACAGCCAAATGACATTCGGACGCGAGCCGTACCGATTCGCCAGAAAGGTCACATAGCGGTCGATATTCTCCTCGCTAATGTACCCCTCCTTCACCACATGTCCCCATGCGGGAAGCAGCGCCATATACAGTCCCAGCTCTTCGGCAATGTCCATCACTCGATCCACAAAGCTCCAGTAAGCGGGATCTGTCGGATCCTTTTCGACCTCAGCGGGATTGGTGGCGGGCATTTCCGGCAGGCGGTGAATCAGCACCGTCTGAATCACATTGAACCCCTTGTCGCGGCGGTTGGTCAGGTACAGCTTCGCCTCTTCCTCATCGCAGACCGGGCACAGCAGCCATGCAGTATCCCCCAGATAGAAGAAGGGCTGCTCGCCGTTGCGAAGATAGCGGCCATTTTCACTTACACGCAGTTTTCCCTGTTTCCACGGCTTGATGTACTTCATCCCTGAATTTCCTCCTTCAGCTTCCAATCCTCCAGCACAATGGAAACCTTCTCCACGCGCCCGGAGGACAGTGAACGACGCATGGCCTCCATGACGGCGATGGTGCGAATGCCCTCCGACAGATCGGGCTTGGGCGTTTCGCCGTCCCAGATGCAGCGGGCAAAGTAATCCAGATAGTTCTGGTATTCCCCGGCATGATGGCTGTCCCCTTCAAACCGGTAATAATAAGGTCTGCGCTCGTTGTAATTTTCATGAACCGTGGTATTGAAAATTCCCGGCTCGGAGAAATGATGGTAGTAATCGAAGGGGCATTCCGCCTTGGATGAACCGCTGGTTCCGCGCAGGGTGCAGGAGATGAAATGCTCCGCCTGCTTGCCAAAACCCGGCACCGCATAATTCCCATTGACGCTGGCGCAGACGCCGCGCTTGTCCTTGAGAAGGAACTTGAGCGAATCGGGCGCCATAACGCCGCGGGACGCGCTGTTGGCAGAGCAAACGCCCACCCCGTATGCGTCCTCCACCTCCGGCAGATACCACAGCGCCAAGTCAACCGCGTGAATCAAGAAATTGTACATCCATGAAAAGCCCTCGCGATGGCTCCATGCCCGTTCCAGGAACCAGCGGGAGTCGCTGTTGTAATGGGTTTCCACCGTCACCAATTCGCCGTTACGACCCTTCTCAAAATCGCGGCGCTGGTGCATGGCGGCTTCAAAGTATCGGGAGCTTTGCCCGATGAAAACCTGCTTGCCGCTCCTTCGCTGCGCTTCCAGCAATTCCTTGGCCATGGTCAAGTCCACCATCAGCGGCTTGGTGCAGACCACATGCTTGCCCGCTTCCAACGCCATGATGATATGTTGGGCATGAAGCTGGTCGGGTGTGTAAATGCCGATCACGTCAATGCTTTCATCCCGCAGCATCTCCTGATAATCGGTGCAGTAACCGGAAAGGTGAAACTCCTCCGCTCTCTCTCGGCACAGCTGCTCGTTCAGGTCGCAGATGGCGCCCAGCTCCCACAGCCCGCTGCTCTGCACGGCCGAGATGACGCTGCGTCCCTCCCCCAGTCCGAGCACACCAATGCGCAGCTTCTTGTTCGCTTCGTTCATGTTGATTGCTCCCTTCCTTGAATCACCGTATATGGCTTTCCTGCCCGAAGGCTGATTGTTTGCTCCCAGCCTCGGCAATGCAGCGTAACTTCCCTGTCGCGCCAGCTCAGCAGCATAACCTCCGTCAAAGCGCCGTCCCGCCACTTGGCGGATACCCGCACCGGGCCATCCGCCATCAAGCCCTCAAAGCCGCCCTCCGTCCACGCCTCCGGCAATGCAGGCAGCAGGTCAATTCGGTTTTTCCGGCTTTGCAGCAGCATTTCCACAACCGCCTGCGCTGCGCCCGTGTTGCCGTCCAGCTCCCAGACCGGCGCAAAGGAGGACGCACCCCGCGTGGGCGGGTGCATCACCAACAGGTTCGGCATGGTCAAACGGCGGCACAGCTCCGAGAAATGGAACAGCGCCTGTTCTCCATCTCCCAGACGCGCACTGTAAAGCGTCAGCATATTCCGCGCCCAGCCAGTATCCTCCCATTTTTCATAAGGCGTAAGCCGCTGGCGGATGCTTTCCCGCGCCGCGTCGGCTAATTCCGGCGTTTCCTCCGGCGTAATCTGATACAGCGGATACAGTCCGACCATATGGCTCATGTGTCGATGCTGTCTGTCCGCCGGAGGCAGATTGTGCGACCATTCCGCCAGCGTGCCATCTGGCAGCGTGCGCAGCGGCGGCAGCTTTGCCAGCGCCTCCCGAACAGCGCGCTGATGTGCGTCCTCGGGAAGCCGAAGCGCCCTATGGTCTTCCAGATCATCCGTCAGAAGCGCACGGATCATGCTCAGCTCAAACGCTGTTCCAACGGAGGAATAGCATTTTCCGTTTTCCGTCACGAACGCATTTTCCGGAGAAATCGACGGGCCGCAGGTCATGAAGCCCTCCTTGTCCTCAAAAAGATACGCCAGAAAGAACACCGCCGCTTCCCGCAGCGCCGGAAACGCCTTCTCCTTCAAGAAAGCCTCGTCCCCTGTGCGGCGATAGTAGGTCATGTAGTCCAGCGCCAGCCATGCGCCGCAGGCCGGACAGGGCGCAAGACTCTTGTTCCAGTAGGGCTGCGCATAGCCCCATGCGTTTGCAACCAGCTCCGCTGCCCATCCCGGCAAGCCGTAGTGACGCTGGGCGTTCCTGCGTCCATGCGGAATCAGCCGCTTTTCCATCCATGCGAACAACGGCAGATGGCTTTCGCTCAAGCCGCTGGATTCGCACAGCCAATAGTTCATCTGGGTGTTGATGTCCAAGTGCATATCGCACGTCCAGCCGATGCGGCAGGCAACGTTGTCGTTCCACACGCCTTGCAGGGACATGGGCAGCGGCGCGTCCGCTCTCGCGCCGCTGACGGTCAGATAGCGGCCGAAGGCAAAGAGCATTTCCGCGTCGTTCGCCGTATCGTCGCCCGCCAAATGAAGCCGTGCGGTCTGCGTCTGCCCGGAAAAATCCGCAGCATGGTGTGCGCGAAGCATGGCATAGTCCGCCAAGGCGCAGCGAGCGAATAGCCGCTCCTTGGCGTTTTCCGTCCAAGCCGCGTCAGGAAGACGCACTTGCTGCTCCTCCGGCGTAAAGTCGGATACCATCGTCAGCCGCAGCAGCCATTCGTGACTTCCGTGAATTTCCAGCGCATCGCCGGTACAGACGACCGCGCCATCCCCTGCGTCCACCGTAACAAGTCCCAGCAGATGCGTCCCGCACGTCCCGTCGCTGTGGCGGTTTTCATGCGCCCACGCATCCAGCAGTAAGCCGCCCTTATACGCGCTTGCCTTCGCCGCGCCATCTCCCATGGCAATGCGCACGGTCATGGGCGCATCATCCGTTGCCCGAAGGAAGAACGCCCGATCCGGGTAAGAACAGAAGCACTCCCGCCGCTGCATACCGCCCTCGTGGCGGAAGCTCAGCTGCATCAAGCCCTCTTCCAGATCCAGGCTTCGTCCGTAATCCCGCCATGCGCCCAGCGTCTGCGTAATTCGCAGCGTTCCGACCGGCATCGAGGTGCCGTACTGTTCTTTGCTTCCCATGAAGCTTTCAATCTGCCGATCCGCCGCCGCATAATCGCCGTCAAGCGCCGCCTGCCGCGCTAGGCGGAAGGACTCCGGCGCGGCGGCTTCAGGCGTATCCTCATCCGGGGAACCGGAATAAAAGGCGATGTGGCTCAGCTCCAGCGTTTCATGCTCCGGCTGACCATGTATCGCCTGCCCCATCCAGCCGTTGCCCAGCAGCATGCTTTCGTGGAAAGCCGTTCCGGGGGCGTCCAGCCGCAGCACATGGTGTTGCATGTCAGAATCGACCTCCTGCCTTGCATTCAAGCGTCAAAATAGGGAGCCAGAACGCGTGCGTCGGCTCCCCATGATGTGTCATCTCGTTCGATCAGCCCTTGACGCTGTACCCCTCAGCTAAGCACCATCCGCGTCTGCCGAAAGGAGCTGGGCGTGACGGTGGTTCGCACGCTGCTTTCTCTGGTGGAGCGCGATATGCCCTGCACCATTAAGACAGAAATCGGCGTAGACGTCGTTATGCGCGATTCGGTGCGCATCAAAAAGCAATAATACGATTTCCAGATAAAACGCTGCCCGGTTTGATTTTTTCTCAAACCGGGCAGCGCCTTATATTATTTCCAAATGAGAATGCACCAAGGCGCAAGCAGATGGCGCAGTTGAATCAGGAAATCGTATTACGCATGATCTCGCGAGCGTTCCCGATACTCCTGCGCGGTGCAGCCCATCCATTTCCGGAACCATCGGGCAAAATAGTTGGCGGTATTGAAGCCCGTCTGCTCCGCAATAGAGGCGATGGACTGGTCGGTTTCGCTGAGGAGGCTGCACGCCTTCTTCAGCCGGGACTGTGCAATGCTGTCGCTGAACGACACGCTGCTGCATTCACGGTACACACGCGAAATGTAGGTGGGATGGAAATGCAGCGCGTCCGCAATCGCGGTGAGCGACAAATCGCCGCTTAGATGCTCGGCTATATACTGGTCAATCTGCCGCACAATGTGTCGCTGACGGTGCATTTGCTTTTTGGAGCGTACATTGAATACCTCCTGCGCCAGATGGTTCAGCTTGCGCTGTAGCTCGCTGAGCGGCGTTCCGGGCTTAATCACCAGCCTTTCCAGCGCGGGCGACGCAATGTCGCCCGTCAGGAAGGCGCCGCTGCAATCGCGCATGAACTGCGCCAGCGCCTCGTAAAGCTCATCGGTGCTTCGCTTATCGCTGGTATCTGCCAGAAGCTGAAAAAAACGCGGGGTTTCTTCAGCAAAGAGATCCTCCTGACCGGTAAGCAGGTATTCCTTCATGCGGATAAGGCTTGCCTGTCCGTCGCTGACGGATACCAGCGGCATCGAGGACGTTGGCTGCGCTTGCGTCGCGTGCAGCGTGACCAGTTCGCCGGACGCGGGGCTGACCTGATTGATCAGCTCCAGCATCTGCGCCGCTCCCTTCCCCAATGCCTTCCATTCTGTTTCGCAGTCCATCAGGCAGAGCGTCAGCTGCTGTCCCTGCTGCTCGATCATCCGCTGCGCATTCTCCAGGTGTCCCTCCAGCAGCGCGCTGTCCTCCTCCGAGGGCTGAAACACAATGGAGAAGCAGCGGGCATTCATGTCGGTCAGCAGCATCGGCAAATGGGGGCGCATCAGCTCCTCGATCAGGTTCATCGACTGATGCAGAAGCTCAGGGCGCATGGCTGCGCCGAACATGCCATATCCCATACGCACCGGTCGATGCGCGTCAAAAGGAAAACCGCTGTCCTTGATGGCGGCAAGCAGCGATTCCTCTTGCAGCTGTCCGCCGTGCATGGCATGGAACACCAGCTGCCGCAGCTGCCTTGCATATTCGCTCGCCACCGCCGCCTGCCGCATCAGCCTCGCGCTTTCCTCCTGCAGGTTCTCTACCGCTCTTTCCACCGTGCTGATAAGCACTTGGTCGCCTTCGCTTTTGAGTACATACGCAAACGCACGCTGCTTCAGCGCTCGACGCGCATAATCAAAATCGGAATAGCCGGTCAGGTAGATAACGCGGGTCATCGGCCAGCGTTCGCGCACCATGCGGTGAAGCTCCAGACCCGACGCTCCGGGCATTTCAATATCGGTCAGCAGAATATCCACGCGGTTGCGGTTCATCACGGCGCACGCCTCGTCGCAGCTGTAGCAGCGGCGAACCTCCAGCCTGTCCTGAAACACTTCCTGAAGCATATGGTACAATCCGTCGGCAATGATAACCTCGTCATCGACAATAAGAAGCGATTCCACGCCGCCTCACCTCCCTGTCCTCGGGAATAAGATTGTCACAGACAATCCGTCCGCAAAGCTTTCCAGTTTCAGCTCATAATGATCACCGTAGAGCAGCTCCATGCGGCGATACAGGTTATACAGCGCGCTGCCCTCCGCCAGTTCTCCGGCGCGCATTCGCTCGTCCAGGCGGCGCACGTTCTCCGCATCCATCGTTCCGCCGTTATCATATACCGTTACGCCGAAGCGATCCTGCTCCATGATAAAGCTGACCTCCACCACGCCGCCGCTTTGCTTGTTCTTCACGCCATGCACAAAGGCATTCTCCACCACCGGCTGAAGAATCAGCGGCGGTATGTTTTCCTGCGCGATTTCCTCCGGCAGCTCGTTCATATGCACGCGCACCCGCGGAGAAAAACGCATCCCTTGAATTTCCAGGTACTGCCGGATATGGTTCACCTCGTCGCGCAGGGGAACGTCATGCTCCGGAATGGTCGTGATGTAGCGGTAATAGCGGCTCAGATTCAGGCTCAGCCGCGCAATGTCTTCGTTGCCGTCCTGCTGCGCCATGCGGTAGACCATAAAGAGCGTGTTGTAAAAGAAATGCGGATTGATTTGCATTTGCAGCTGCCGAATCTCCGCCTGCTGTGCGCGCAGCCGTTCCTCATAAACCTGCGCCTTGAGGCTTTCCAGATTCTCCATCATGGAGTTAAACTGGGCGTAGAGGTCGTCAAAGCCCGCATCCGAGCGGTCAATATGGAAATGTCCCGTTTCGCCCGCCTGACGCAGGGAATCGGCAATGGTGTCCAGCGGCTGAAGGATATATCGCCGGAAATAGGTAAGATAAATAACCAGCAGCACCAGCGCCAGCGCGGTCAGCAGGCAGACCCACATACGATGGCGCATCAGCGGCTGCAATTCATCCGCTATCGTGCCGACACAGCGAAGCGTAAGATGCAGCAGCGGTATTTCCGCCTCTGCGGAAAAAGTGCTTTCCCCCTGCACGCCCAAAAGGCTGCTGCCCTCCTTTCCGGCGGACAGCAACCCATTTTTCGTTCCGGCACTGAAAAACACCGTGCCTTCCGGCGTATACAGCGTCATGTCCAGCGCGTTTTCGCTGGCCAACAGGCGCATTCGCCGTTCGAGACGTTCCGGTGATATGCAGACAGAAATGAGGAACATCGGCTCGCCCCGCGTTACAGGGCTGCAAAGCATGTACAGATTGTCCCCATGCTCTGCGATGCGCAGCAGCTTTCCGTCCACCAATTGCCGGAAAGTCGCGTATTCGCTCCGATCCATCGTATCATAGATGGATTTTTCCGTCGAGATAACGCGGTCGATCTGCGGCAGCAGGATCTTTGCGTTTTCCAGCAAATCACACGAGCGCTTCATGCGGAGCAGCTTATCAGACAGACCGCTAATGCTGGCGATGCGCTGATAGGCGCTGAGCCGCGGATAGGCGATGACATACCGCAGCAGCTCCTTATCCGCCGCAAGCTCCTGACACTGGGCAATCAGATTTCCGACCTCCAGATTGATTTGCGACGCAATATAGCTGCATTCCCGTTCGCTAAGCGCCTCCATGTTCCCATGAAGGGTCTGCAATCCCATATGGTTCAGGTAAAGCCCGATGGCATAGAACACCAGCACCACGGCGACCGTGATGGCCAGCAGGCGGATGAACCCACGGCGATTTAGACCCAGCGGCTGTTTATGCATGCGCAATTATCCCTTCACAGACCCCAGCACCATGCCCTTGACGAAGTAGCGCTGCAAGAAAGGATACAGCACCAGCATCGGGAAGCATGCTACAAAAATCATGGCGCATTTCACGGTTTTGTCGGATACCAAGGCAAGCGCCTCCCAGTCGCCGGCGCCCATCTGCGTGAGCTTCTGGTCAATGACGATGGTTCGCATGTAGCTCTGCAAAGGATATTGCTCCGGACCTCTGCTGTAGATGATGCCGTTGAACCATTCGTTCCAGTGATACACAGTGGAGTACAGGGCGACGGTGGCGAGCGCCGCCTTGGAGGTGGGCACAAAGATCTGCCACAGAATGCGCCACTGGCTGGCGCCGTCCATGATGGCGGCCTCCTCCAGCTCTCGGGGCGTCTGACGGAAGAAATTCAGCAGCAGAATAATGTTGTACACAGGGACAGCGCCGGGAATCACCAGCGACCAGAAGGTTCCCTTGAGTCCAGTAAGGTTAATGACCATGTACAGCGGAATCATGCCGCCGGAAATCAGCATGGTAATGAAGAAATACCATGCATACGCCGTGCGGGCGCGGAACTGGTTTGTTTCCTTGCTCAGCGGATAGGCGCAAATGATGCAGAAAAACATGTTCAGGCTCACGCCGACCAGCACACGCTTGAGCGAAACAAGCATCGCCGTCCAGAAGGGAGCGCGGTTGATGACATACTTATAGCTTTCCAGCGTGAAATTCACCGGCCACAGCGTAACCAGTCCGCCGGAGGCAGAGGACTTATCTGACAGGGAGATGGCGAATACGTGAATCAGCGGAATCAGGCAGGACGCGGCCAGCAAACCGATTACCAGGGCGTTGACCACAACGAATACCCGGGCTCCGAAGCTCTTTGACTTAACCATACCACGCGCCTCCTCATCAGAAAACTCTGTAATCTGCGAACTTGTAGGCGCACAGATAGCTTACAGAGATAAAGAGTGTCGATACAACGGATTTGAACATGCTCACAGCGGCGGACTGTCCCCACAGACCGTTCTTAAAGCTCAGGCGATAAATGAACGTATCCAGAATATCGCCGGTGGAATAAACAGCCTCGCTGTACATGTTATAAACCTGATCAAAACCGGCATTGAGCACGTTGCCAAGGCTCAGCACCATCATCAGCACGATGATCATGCGCATATTGGGCAAGGTGACATGCATGATCCGCTGGAAGCGATTGGCGCCGTCAATGGTCGCGGCTTCGTACTGGGTGGGATCAATGTTGGTAATAGCAGCCAGATACACAATCGTACCAAAGCCAAATTCCTTCCATACGTCGGTAAACACCAGCGTAAATCGGAACCATTTGTTGCTGCCAAGGAAGAAAATCGGTTCAGCGCCGAATAGCCCCAGGAAGCGATTAACAAGACCGCCGTTGGGCGACAGCAGGTCAATCATAATACCCGCCAGAATAATCCAGCTCAGGAAGTGGGGCAGATAAATCAAGGTTTGCGAGATGCGCCGGAAGGCATTGCTTTGAATCTCATTGAGCAAAATGGACACGATGACAGGCACGAGCAGATGCAACGCCATTTTCCACGCCGAGATGATGATCGTGTTGCGGAGCGCAGGCATCGTCTGGGGATTTCGCAGCAGCATTTGGAAGTTCCTCATGCCGACAAATTTCTGAGGACCAAACAGTCCCTTCGCCGGAATAAAGTTCTCAAATGCGATCTTCAGCCCAATCATGGGAAGGTACATATAGATGAAGACAAGAATAACGCCGGGCAGCAGCATTAGATGAAAGGGCAGCTCGCGCCACAAGCGTTTTCTTCTCCGAACGCGCTTCAAGTTGACGTAATTTTTGCTTACAATGCTTTTTTCCACAGTCGTCACCCCCTGCTGGAATTGATTTGAAAGCGGGGGCTGATGTTGTCACCAGCCCCCGTTAGTCAATCGGTCAGATTACTTCAAGGAAGCATACCATTCGTTGACTTCTTCAGTAATCGCGTCGCCGCCGTTGGCGTAGAAGTTTTCCACAAACCGGTCGAAAGCGTCAATGGTTTCCTCGCCGGTGATGATCTTCACAAAGGTTTCGTTCTGCAGGTCCTTAAGGTAGCTCATGTACAGGGTCATGCTTTCGGTGGGTGCGCCAACGAACATCATGTCCTGCGTCAGATTATTTTCCTTGTAGTAGTTCAGCACGCCGTAAGCGCCTTCCGCACCGTAGATGCGCTCCCAGCCCCACAGGGCGAAGCCTTCCTCGGAGCCGGATTCAAACGCCTGAAGCTTCTGAAGGATGGAGTAGCCTTCACCGGTGACCTGAGAGAAATCGCCGGACTGACGCGCCGCTTCCAGATCGAGGAAAGCGTTCAGGTTCTTGTCAGGCTTGGTGGGGGTCACAGGGGACAGCTTCCAGATGGATTCGGAATCCAGGGGCGCATAGTACACGCCGTTCTCGTTGTTGGGGCCCCAGCACTTGTCGATGAAGAGGTTGTACATCTTCACAACGGCTTCGGGATGCTCGCAGTCCTTGCGAACCACGGTCCAAGCGGTAGTGCCGACGTCCGTCTGCGCCTTCGCCTTGTGGTCGGTAGCCGTTACGATGGGGAACGCCTGCCACTGTCCTTCGGGCTCAAGGTTCTTGCTGTTCTGCAGGGGGTAAATAGAGTTCCACTGTGCGCCAAACATGATGCCGCACTTGCCGGAAGTGGTCGCTTCCGCCACCTTGCCGTCGTCCTTAACGGCAAATTCAGGATCCAGCAGACCGTCCACATACATCTGATGCAGCGTCGCCAGCGCGTCCTTGGTACCGGGCAGCGTAGAGCCATACACCAGCTTGCCCGTGCCGTCGTCCACCCAGATTTCGGGATAGGAATCGAACGCATTGAAGAAGCCCTTCAGCGTGAACAGCTGATCCCAAGGCGTCTTGGACACGGCCATGCCGATGGTGTCATTCACGCCGTTGCCGTCGAAGTCAGCCTCAGCGAAGGCCTTCGCCGTAGCAATCAGCTCGTCCATGGTGGTGGGAACGGGCAGGTTCAGCTTTTCCAGCCAGTCCGTGCGAATCCACATCAGGTCGGCAATCATCAGCGTTTCGCCAACCACGGGCAGCGCGTAAAGCTGACCGTCGAAGGTGACCGCGTCAAAGGGAGAAGTGCCGGTTTCCAGCATGACGCGCTTGGTCTGCTCGGTTGCGTACTCGTTGTAGATTTCGTCCAGCGGCATAATCAGACCCGCCTCATACAGCTGCTTGGCTTGCAGAGCGGTCACGTTCACGAACTCCGGAATGGCGCCGACGGCCAACTCCGCAGCCAGCTTCTGGTCGTATTCGTCGCCGCTCTTCACGATCCAGTCGTATTCCACGTTGATGTTCAGCTCGTCGCGGAACAGATCGCACCAGAGGTTGTCGGTCATGGTCTTGTCAGGATGCTGCGAGAAGTAGTTCGCGTCGAGCGTGTCGTCCGTGGAACGAACGAAATGCACCGTCACGGGTTCATCATATTTCTGTTCGTTCGCCAGCGCGCTGGTGCAGAGCATCATGAGCGCCATCAGCAGAGATACGACGGAGAGGAATTTCTTCATAGGGAAGCCTCCTTTGCAATTGTTGAACCGAATTCCTATCGGTTCTATTGATAATAGTATAGCACAAGTTTTCACCAGAAACAATGGAATATCTTTGACACAATAGCACAAATGAACACAAAATAACATATTCGCACAAAGGGCGTTTTTGTTTTTTTCTTTTCTTTGCTTCACCAGTTGCGACATTCTTTCATTATTTCGCGCAAAACGTCCGCGTCACACCGAACCTGCGCAAAAAATGCGGCGAACGACGTCGCGCAAGCAAAAAGCAATTCTATTATAGCAAAACGCCCTGCGAAAAGAAAGTCCCGCGCCGAAGAGCAATATCAAGTGAGTATTCTTCCCCTTGAAGTTCGAAATGATCCCACGTCCCTGCATCATCAGTCCGATTGATTGGACTATTATGCGAATATCTGTATATATTATTGCAAATCAAAATATCCGCATTCACAAACCGTCCCCACCGCGGATTATAATAGCGAAACAAGGCATGAGAAGAGTTGATAATTCGATGCACAGGAAATCAAGGCAATTACTAAAAAATATTGTTATTTTATCTATTGAAAATCCACAAAGTCATACAGATAATGCCAGAAAATACGGAGCGCAGAAAATTGCTGGCACGCTGCGCACGCGAATGTTAGGCAAATCGCCCGTTTGCCAGAACAGCGGTGTTGGCAAAAAAGGCGAAATGTTGGAAAGCTGCCAGCAACGCCAGCAGCGGGGCAAAAAGCAGATTTCCAATAGAAGGCAAAAAAATTCTTTCCAGCCGATGTTCTTCGCACGTTTGCCAACACGCACACACGAGCGCCAACCAGAAAGAATTGTTTATTTGGGTAATGAGTCCAGTTTGAGTCGAACCCACGACCGACTGCTTAGGAGAGATGCTCACCGCTTCCCTTTCAGAGAACTGCACTGCCCTGTAATGCCCGATTTTCCTGCGTTTCCAGCAGATTTCTACGTTTTCGATGGTGGGCAAAGGAACGTAAAAAACCGCAATTTCCAACCGTGCTGTTAGACAAGTGTTAGATACGCTAACAAAGACGGTAGTCCCCTTCGCCAACGTCGGAATTTGTTAGACGAAAATGCGTATATAATCATAACAAAGTTGAAGTAAAGCATTGATTGTAATCAGATGAATATAAATTCGTGTGTTATCGACCATGCCGTCAATAGTTTTTGCTGAAATTCCAGAAAAACCTTCTGTATTACAAATGTTTTTCGGTCTGTTTAGCATTGCATCTGACAGAAAATCAGGGAGCGCAGCGGAAAAAGGAGACGCAGGAACGCAGACCGCCTTTCCTCTGTGAAGAACGAAAAATTAAGCTGCTGCCCGTCGTCTGATTTCCTTGCTATTTCCCGAAATCAATGGTAAAATAAGAGCAGGCTAAGGGATGATTTCATTTGAGCAGTCGCAGAAATCAAAACCTCAGCAAGTATGAAAGGTGAGAAGTATGGGAAAGTGTACAAAGAAGAAAGCTAAAGGTGTTGCTGTTAACGCAACTCTCCAAGAGTTGCAAGCTTCCAGAGTTGGGGGACAAGTCGCACTTAAAGGGTATTCGTACCAATTTCTGTATTCATGCTATCTGATTCTTTCGTCATCAAGTCAGGATGTTTCTTTTCAACTTGAGGGAATCGAAGATGTTGATTGCATTAAAAAGCAAAGTGGGAGCCATGAGGTAACCCATATCCAGCTGAAGTACTCCGTCAACAAACAGGATGCCAGCTTTTTGTATGATGTGTTAAAGAACTTTCTTGAAGCATATCTGCTGGATCAAAATAGATTTTTCAAATTGGTTTATGACTTTCCTGTTGCAGAAGGTAATTTAAGCAAACTTTTCACATCTCATTTAGACAAAAACGCACGCAGTTATTGGGAAAATGTAATTTTAAATATCAAGCAAAAAACGCCTTCTTGGAATTGGTCTGTATATAATTTTGATCAATTTATTTTACATTTATCATTTGAAAGAATCGAAAAAGCAACGCTCGCTGATGAAATTGAAAAAGCTTTAATTGGAATCTATGAAATTAGCACAAATAATATTTCTTTATTTGCGAATAGCATAAAAATTCTTTGCTTTGAAAAGATGGAGCAACGTGCTTGTGTTACTAAAGCAGAGATTGATTTGCAAATTCAGTCTGTTAAAATTGATATCAGCAAAGGGCCTCAGAATCCAGCCAATAGTTGGATTCGCAAGCTGGACTATTCTAAGCACACGCTTGATGAAGCGCGTGGCTTCTACGAAGGGAAAAAGGCAACCCCCGCAATTATAGCCAATGGTCTTCCAATAAAACGACCAGCCTTAGAAGCAGCTGTTTGCAAATCAATTGCCGAAAACACCGTTACAGTAATCAAGGCTTCCAGCGGACAGGGGAAAACCACCTTAGCTCTACAGGCAGCGTATCTTCTGCAAGATAAATATACTCCCTATCAATTGCTATGTTGCGATGACATTAAAGAGGCCGGAAACATCATCCAATATTTTCATGCAAGAATCCGATTAGGTGAAGAGGTTCTGATCCTAATCGATAATTTGGATAATCACTTCAACAAGTGGAATAATCTTGTTCAACTCTTACAATCCGAAGTACATTGCCATTATAAACTGCTTATCACGACGAGGGAAAATGATTGGTATAATTATAGTGGTGATTTGAGCAATATTCATTCTATAAAAGTAGTCAAGCCAACTTTAGATGAAAAAGAGGCAATGGAAATATTCAAATTGTTCCGGGAGGCTAAGCAGCTTCATCCCAATATAACAAGTTGGGAAAAAGCATGGCATAAGATTGCTGAAAGGCAACTTCTTATAGAGTATGTCTATTTGCTTACTCATGGTGAGATGTTATCAGAAAGAATATCTTCTCAAATATCTGAAATAGGACGCTCGCCTTCCGGCGGAGCAAAATGTGAAATCCTCCGCAAAGTATGTTTTGCGGATGTTTGCGGAATCAAGCTTTCGATTGCTAAACTTTATGCAAATCAATCAGAAAAAACTGGTTCTGATTTTGGTGAGTTGCTAAAAAGTATGGAATCTGAGTTTCTCGTACACAGAAGTTCTGAAAGTGGTTATATTGAAGGTCTTCACCCTATCAGGTCTAAGCATATTGTTGATAAATTGCATGAATTTATTTCTCTTGATAATACAGCTATCTCTGTTATTAAAATTGCAGAAAAGACAGATTTGCCCGTGTTATTTTCTCATCTGCCAGAGTTTCACTTTAGTAATGACAAGTTTTTCAATGACGTTGTAGAGATATTATGGAGCAAGAGTGATTTATCGCCCTATATTTCTGCAATGCAAGGACTTTTTTCAGGGAGCGTGATGCAATACTATCTCTCAAATCAACCTGCCTTTGACGATGCAGATGCACATGGTGGACTATTAATCATGTCAGCTGACTTATGCCCGTTTGCAAGGCTTGAAGAGTTTGATGTATCAATAGACACGCTTGGCAGCATGCGCAAGATTATGCCTGATGACGAGAATATTGCATATCTTTGTAAACTGAAAACTTCCATTCCAAGTTATGATTTGCAAAGAACATCCATCTATGCTTTTTGTAACTACTTATATAAGAAATTGTGTTCCATTGACTTTCCTGAAATAAATGATATCAGCTCTTATGCTTCTATTACTGAATGGATATATAACATAGATTCGGCTTTCAATTTATCTGTAAACATTTCTCTGGAATATATTTGGAGTAAATCCGAAAAATTGACGTTGGAGTGCATTTCAACACTTATGTATGTCTCCTTCCGTGGCAATAAAGAAACATATATGAATTTTTACAATGAAAATCAAGCACGTATCCTTACATACCTTAAGCATCAAACTAAGTCACATAGGATATTCATTGATTCGGAAAAGAACGCAATTCATGTCGAGTATATACTTCGATTATCCGATATTAAAAACAGCAATGAGCAAAGTGTTTCGCGGTTAAACTATGTTTGTAGAACACTACCTATTTTTGCTTTATACTGTGCGGATGCATTAAAACCAACTTTGGATCTTTTAGCTGCCTATACGATACCTGACGATGCACATAAGGAAATGCCTATCGGAAATGTTGCAATGACATTCTGTCAGAATCTTACTTCACTCTGGAATAAGACTTTTCTGAGCAATTATGAATTTGACACTGTTGCCGAATGGTTAAATCATTACTTTGCTCTGAGGGAACATCTGTGTCTATTTGCAAACAAATGCTGTAATTGTATTTGCAAACTGCTTGCTAAAAAAGCATCAAGTAACTTGTTCGAAGAGTTAGACCAACTTAAGGCTAAACTCGCTCTACTTACTATTGGCGAAAAAAGATATCCCAAGGAAGACCCGCCGTTCGGAGAAAAAGCCGCTGTATCAGAAAGATTTGCAAAAGAATGTAATGAATACTTTCAAAGTATGCAGAAATTTTTTAATCAATTTGGATTTTTGCTCACTAAGAAGGAAAACAAGCAAGAGTTAGTGCTGTTTAACCTTACAGAAGCTCAAAGTGCGCTCGAATCAATGCAGAATTTCTTTGCGGAAATGGCAGCTGAATTTGGTTTCCAAGAACGACATGTAATGCTTTGCAATACAGAAACGCAAAGTATAAAACAGCTAACCATGTGCTGCAAGTACTATCTGGCACATTCACCGGATCCGTATTTTGATAAATACCAAGTCAAGAAATGGTATGATAGCTATTGTGAGGCTGAGCGAAAGAAGGCTGAAGATGAATTATCGACATTGGCATCCGAATATTCAGTTCATTTTCCTAATCAAATTTACACCATCCGTGCATTGAGCTACTATCCCATCATTGTTGATAACTTCAACGTGCCGCCGGGAAACGATTTCAGCAACTTGCTTTTAGATTGCATTTCATTTGCTGATGCTCCATTTGACTACTTAGTTGTTTTATTTATAGATGAAACAAGAAAAGTATATCCTATGGCTTTGCAATGCCCTCGACGGACATTCTCTAACATCAAAACTGCAATCGAATCAGAAAATTATTCAAAACTCGCTACAGCAATGCAAGCCTTTCCCGTAGAAGTGACATCGCAGATGCTTTCCTGCTTTATTCAGAAATATGATTTACCAGAAAAAAGTTCTCCTGATGCCAATGAGCTTCCCGTAGGAGATCTTGCAGAAGAGCTATGGGTATATTCTAAGTCATTAGAGCTGCTGTCAGCTCCAGAAGACGCTCTCTATCTTGCAGCCGAAACGCAAGAGATTCAGAACAAAATCACAGAAATGCTTCACTTCTTAAAGAATGAGCTACCACCCCAAACTTTCGAGTACGTAAATAACGTTTGCAAAGCTGTATTCTCTGGTGAGAAATTCGATGACAATGCACTGAACAAATTCATAGAATATTTCGTGGCGTAGAAGGTTGAAAATGTTCCTTCGGCATTTTGACCATCTTCAACGTGCTGCCCGAACGACTTTTTTAGAATCGTTCGGGCAGCACACTAAGCATGTATTTTATCATATCATTCTTTTGCATAAATGATATAACTTCAAAATTGCGTACACCGCTGAGCAAAATCACCTCGACCGGCGAAATTGAGCAGCGGTTCCGCTTGAATTGAGCAATGGGACCGCCCGGATTGAGCAGCCCCACCGCTCAGGTTGAATATGGACAGAACAAATCAGTCAAGGTATCATAAATATAGTCGGAGTCAGATGTCCTGCAAACCCTTCCGCTTGCGCATGGATTCC
>ERZ773130.506-NODE-506-length-47631-cov-6.509753_pt1 | contig 47631 bp, 36 predicted proteins | sample MGYA00511919_ERZ773130 | MGnify/ENA primary metagenome ERZ773130 (study PRJEB29015, sample SAMEA2737851) | human gut metagenome | biome: human gut; feature: human-associated habitat; material: faeces | place: China | collected 2012 ...
GCGGGTCATAAGGTCTTTCACCCATTTATGAGCAAGCTCATGTGGGCTTAGACCTTTTGACCCTGGCATCGTAATCTAAGTTCATAAATTCTTAAGATGCTTTTACTATAGAAATAGGGTATAATATGCATAAATAAGTAAGCAATATGGAATGTTCCGTAGAACTTGCTTTCAGGGGAAGAGCGTAAGGCGCTACCTGTAATTAAGAGGAGAGAAATATATGAGAAAAAATTTAAGGGGCAGAAAAGCAACCGCGATCGCACTGGCATCCGTTATGGCAATGTCGCTTGCAGCCTGCGGCAGGCAGGATGGATCGAATCAGGTGGGACAGACAGAACAGAAGGAATATGTATATGTTCCCGAATACCTGGAGTTGGATGATAATACGAATTCCAGCTACAGCAACATGACAGTACAGGGAGATAAGCTGTATTATACAAATTACCAATGGGATGAAGCTTCCGGTGAGAGCAAGGTCGTGCTTGGAGCTTACTCGCTGACAGACGGTTCCCGGGAGGATCTGCCGATCACCATTAATGCTGACGGCGGTGGGATCTATTCCATGCAGGCAGACGCAGAAGGTAATATTTATACTGCGGAATTTGAGTGGAATGCCACAGAAGGTGATGACGCTTATACACAGCAGACGACGGTATTGCACAAGTACGATGCATCCGGTACGGAACTGATGGCACAGGATATCACGGACATCATGCAGCAGGATGAGAACAATTCTTATGTGGGCAGCATGTGCCTGGACGACCAGGGCAGATTTTATATCAGCTCTGATTCACTGATCCGGCTGTTTGGCAGTGACGGACAATTTCAGGGAGCTGTGCAGACGGACAGCCAGTGGATCCAGGGCATGGGAAAAGCAAAAGACGGCAAGGTATACCTGGCTTATTATGACCAATCCGGCAACGTGAAGCTATCCCAGATCGACTTTGACGGCAAGGCATTGGGACAGACATATGATAACTTCCCGAACACGAACGGCAACGGAGGATTATGTGCCGGAATAGAAAATGATCTCCTGGTGAATACGGATACTGCCCTGTATGATTATAGTCTCGCAGACCAGAAGACTACCGAAGTACTGAGCTGGCTGGACAGTGATATTAACGGCAGTTATGTTACCTATGCCGCAGCCACCGCAGACGGTAAGATCCTGGCAGTGGTCAATGACTGGAACACAGGGGAAACTGACCTGGTGAAGCTGACCAGAACCAAGGCCAGTGAGGTAGCACAGAAGTCCCAGATCACGATCGGAACCCTGTATACCTCCCAGAGCCTTCAGGCAGCAGCCGTAGCCTTCAACAAGCAGAGTAATGAATATCATGTCAATATTAAAACATATATCGATGATAATAACTGGACCGAAACTTCCTGGGCGGATGGCATTACAGCCATGAACAATGATATTACCTCCGGAGCCGGATGCCCGGATATCCTGGATCTGTCCAGCCTGGATGTCAAGGAACTGGCTTCCAAGGGTGTATTCGAGGATATGACACCATATCTGGAGAAGAGCAGTGTATTAAGCAAGGATGATTTCTTTGAAAATATTGTAGACAGTTATACCTTTGACGGAAAACTGGTGGGAATTCCCAAGAGCTTCACCTTAAGCACGATCGTCGGCAGAACCTCCGAAGTGGGTGATAAGAAGGGCTGGACCATTGATGATATTATAGCCTATGCAGGCCAGCATGAAGGTGCTTCCCTGTTTGAGGGCATGACCAAGAGCGGCATGCTGTACACACTGTTAGCCTATGATCTGGACAGCTATATTGACTGGGAGACGGGAAAGTGCAGCTTTGATTCGGAAGATTTCCAGAAAGTACTGGAATTTGTCAATACCTTCCCCGAAGAGTATGACTGGCAGAATGATGACAGATCTACACCGGCGAAGATCCAGTCCGGTGAAGTACTGTTGAATATGACAGGCATCTATCAGCTGAACAGTATTCAGGAGGAGGAAGCTATGTTCGGTGAGCCGGTAACCTATATCGGATATCCTACCTCCGGCGGTGGCAGCGGTACTTATATGCAGGCCAGTGAGCTGTATGCGATTACCGCCAAATCCTCCAACAAGGACGGCGCATGGGCATTTATTGAGAACTACCTGAATCAGCCGTTTGATGATCTATATTCCTATGGACTTCCCGCCAGAAAGTCTGCACTGGATGATATGGTGGAGAAGGCACTGAATGTGACATATATGACAGATGAAAACGGTGAGCAGATCCTGGATGAGAACGGGAATCCGATTCCGGAGGACGGTACTTCCGGCATCAGTTACGGAGACTGGGAGTACACCTATCACACTCCTACCGAGGAAGAAATCAATATTCTGAAGGAGCTGATCAGTGTGGCTGAACCTTCCAGTGCAACCGGTAATGATGAGATCACCAATATCATCACGGAGGAAGCGGAAGCATTCTTCAAAGGTCAGAAGTCCGTAGCGGATGTGGCAGGTGTCATTCAGAGCCGTGTACAGGTCTATGTGAATGAAAACAGATAAAGGAAAGGCTTAAAATATCGTGAGCAGACAGCATGTGAAACATACGCGTAAGCATCACAAATTAGATAGAAGAATGCGAAAACTCAAGAGGAGCTCGGGGCTTTTTATAGCCCCCAGCTTCCTTGGAGTTCTTGCGTTCTTTTTTCTACCCTTTCTGGTTGTGATCTTTTATTCCCTGGTGGACAATCCCATCAGTATGAATTTTGTCTTTTTAGACAACTTTAGAAATGTAGTGCAGAATGCCGCTTTCCGTACAGCGGTACATAATACTGCTGTGTTCTCGGCCATTGCCGTACCGCTGGCAGTGGTATTGTCCCTGCTGCTTGCCATTGTATTGGAATCCAAACTTCCGTTCCGGAGCCAGTTCCGTACGTTTTTCTTAAGCCCCATGATGGTACCGGTAGCCTCCATCGTGTTGATCTGGCAGGTATTGTTTCATTATAACGGTGCAGTCAATGATCTGCTGGGAGTCTTCGGCGTAGAGAAGATTGACTGGCTGAAGTCCAGCTATTCCATCATTGTTATCGTAATCCTGTTTTTGTGGAAGAATCTTGGATATAATATGATCCTGTTCATGGCAGCCCTGGCCAGCATTCCCAATGAGCTGCTGGAGGTGGCGAGGCTGGAGAGCGCAACACCGCTGCAGACCTTTTTTTACATCAAGATCCGGTATCTGTCCTCGACTTTTTTGTTTGTGACGATCATGTCCCTGATCAGCTCATTTAAGATCTTCCGTGAGATCTATCTGCTGACCACGGATTACCCTTATGACTCCATCTATATGCTGCAGCATTTCATGAACAATAAGTTCAAGAGTCTGGATTATCAGACGCTGTCTGCAGCGGCCATATTGATGTCCTTAGTCATGATTGTGATCATCGGACTTCTGTTCGCAGTGGAAAATCATTTCGGAAAGGATGTGGAAGGCTGATGGAGCAGAACAACACAGGTACACCGGCAAAAGCCCCATCCAGAAGACCTGCTTCGCAGGAGACGAAGAGGGCGGCCAGGTATAAACGCAGAAAAAAACTATTTGAAAATATCCGCATCAGCATAGCAACAGTGATCGCAGCCTTTTTTGCCATACTGTTCCTGATGCCGATCGTTCTGACGATCACCAATTCTTTCATGTCATCTTCGGAGATATCAGCGAATTATGGTTCGGTATTTGCCACGAATGATAAGGGCGGCAAGGTCTATATTTCCGAAAAAGTGAATTTGAAATTTATTCCGGATATTGTATCCTTCAGCCAGTATACTACGGTACTTTTGAAAAGCCCGGAATATCTGCTGAAATTCTGGAATTCCGTGATCCTGGTGGGACCGATCGTACTGTTTCAGCTGATCGTGGCATCGCTGGCGTCTTATGGATTCGCCAGGTACTCGGGGAAGCTGAGGTCATTGGTATTTTTTTCCTATGTGATATTGATGCTGATGCCGTATCAGGTAACGCTGGTACCCAATTATCTGGTGGCGGAAAAGCTGAATATATTAAATACGTACTGGGCCATCTGGCTGCCCGGGATCTTTTCACCCTTTGCAGTCTATCTGCTGACGAAGTTCATGAAGAGAATTCCTGTGGGGGTCATGGAGGCGGCACAGATTGACGGTGCCGGAGAGTGGCAGATCTATCGGCTGATCTGTATGCCATTGTGCAAAGGTGCGCTGTGTTCCGCAGCCATCCTTGTATTTATCGATTACTGGAATATGGTGGAGCAGCCGCTGATCTTGTTATCCGATGCGGAGATGCATCCCTTGTCCGTGTTCTTGAGCAAGATCAATTCCGGAGAGATCGGACTGGCATTCGCCGTGGCTACGATCTACATGGTGCCCAGTCTTCTGGTATTTCTCTACGGAGAAGAATATCTGGTAGACGGAATTACCTACCAGGGCGGTGTCAAAGGCTAGGATCACTGATTTTTTGAGGATATACCGGCATGGATCCGACTGCCGGAATACAGATAGAAAGTGAAGTATAGAGGAGAATCAAGATGAACGAGAACGGTGGAAAAAAGAGAAGAGAATGGGTTAAAAATGCAGCCATTATATTCTTGTCTGTAATGTTGGTGCTGACATTTTTTTCCAATACATTTATGAACTATTCCCTTCCGGAGGTGGCGGCCCAGTACGTGCAGTCTGGAACGATCACGGCAAAGATCCGCGGTACCGGTACGGTGGAAAGCGGAGATCCCTATAATGTGAAGATCAGTGAGACCCGTACGATCTCCAGTGTTCTGGTAAAGACCGGGGACAAGGTAGAGAAGGGTGATCCACTGTTTTTGTTGGAGGATAAGGAAAGTAAGGAACTGACCGATGCCCAGGCTGCACTGGATAAGGCAATGCTGGATTTTGAGCTGGCATTGTTATCCGGTGACATTTCCAATTCTACCTTCCAGAATGTACAGAACGGAAATGTGGCTTCCATAAACACTTATCAGAGTCGCATTGTGGCGGCGGAGGCAGAGATCGACAGATGGCAGAAGCAGGTGGATGAAGCCACCAACGCAATCAATCAGCTGAAGACCGCACAGGTGAACGTGGATGCCGGAGGAACGCCGGACACCGGTTCGGAGCAGAATAAGGTGAACGCAGCCCAGGCAGCATTAAACAGTGATGAAGTCAAGATTGCGAAAGACAAGATCAGCGAATGGCAGGCAGCTCAGGCCACCTGTCAGGCCACCATCGATAAATACAATGAGAACATTGCAAGTTCGGTATCCGGTAATGGCTTTGTCAATCAGGTGACAGAGGACGAATACCAGCTGGCACTGAAGAACAGGGAACAGTATCAGTCGCTGATCAATGAACGACAGGCATTTATCAATAACAATCCGGACAAGGTGAAAGCATATGATGAGAAGGTAAAAGCGCTTGCAGATGCCAACAAGGCACTGGCAGATAAACAGAACAGCAAGGAGAACAGCACCAATTCCCTGACGGTGCAGACCCAGAACTGGCAGACCGAACTGGATAAACGAAATATCCAGCTGAAAGCAGCACAGGATACCAAGGAACAGCTGCTGAAGGATATTTCCACGGAACTGAATCTGGATTACCAGTTAGACAGTCTCCAGAAGCAGAGAGATGATATCGCAAAATTGCAGGAGAATGCGGTAGGCGCCAGCATCGATGCCCCTATTTCGGGTACCATTACCAGTGTAACAGTCAAGGCAGGAGACGAGGCACAGCCGGATACTGCACTGGTGACCATGCAGCCGGAGGGTAAGGGCTTTACCATGAGCTTCTCCGTGACCAATGATCAGGCGAAGAGACTCTCCGTGGGAGATAAGGCAGATCTGGTGAACTCCTGGAGATACAGTGATATGGATATTACTCTGGCCAGCATCAAGCCGGATACCACAGATCCCGGACAGAAGAAGCTGCTGACCTTTGATATCACCGGAGATGAAGTGACACCAGGACAGTCCTTAAATGTATCCGTAGGACAGAAGAGTGCCAATTACGATCTGATCGTACCTAACAGTGCCATCCGTGAGGACAGTAACGGCAAGTTCATCCTGATCGTGGAATCCAAGAGCAGCCCCTTAGGTAACCGTTATGTGGCGACCCGTGTGGATGTGGAGGTACTGGCAAGTGATGACACCCAGTCCGCAGTGAGCGGAGCTTTATATGGCTATGAATTTGTCATTACGACATCTACCCAGCCGGTAGAGGCAGGAAAGCTGGTCAGACTGGCAAATAATTCATAAAAGGTCTTTCAGACGGAAAATAATTTAACAGGAAGGAAGAAACAGATCAGATGTTTCGGATTCGAATACAGAATAAAAAGAAATGCATATGGTACTGCAGTGCAGTAGTATCCTTTCTTCTGTTCCTGCTTTTGCTGGGATGGACCAACCATCTGGCAAATACCCAGGATGCCCAGCAGATGGCCGGACGATGGAGTGAAAAAAAGGATGTGGCACAGATCAGCTGCTTTTTTTCCTCCAAAGCAGAAGTGACGGAGGATACCATTCAAAGCTTTGAATATTCATTGAAAAATGTGCTGCAGGAGGCCTCGATTACAGAGACCTCCGAGAATCCAAGTGCCAGACTCTGGGTGGATGCCTATAGCGCAGACGGTAAGATCACCCTGGTCAACGGGAAAAATACGCTGGATGCCAATGCCATCGGTATCGGCGGAGACTTTTTTATGTTCCATCCGTTAAAACTGATCACAGGCTCCTATTTTTCCGGTAACGATCTGATGCAGGACTATTGTATCATCGATCAGGATGCGGCCTGGCAGCTGTTCGGCTCCAATGATGTGGTGGGAATGACGGTATATATCGGCAATGTCCCCCATATCGTCACCGGTGTGGTACAGCGCCCGGACAGCAGAATGGATAAAGCAGCGGGACTGAATTCCACGGTGGTCTATGTGTCTTATGAGACACTGTCTGCTTATGGTACGAATAACGGAATCAACCATTACGAGATCGTGATGCCGAACCCTGTGGATGAGTTCGCCTACAGCAAAGTAAAAGAAGGAATCGGCATAGACGAGAAAAACGTTGAGATCGTGGAAAACAGCAGACGTTATTCCCTGCCCAACCGGATCAAAACAATCCTTGCCTTCGGAACGCGTTCCATGAACGGCAAAGCCATCATCTACCCCTACTGGGAGAATCTGGCGAGAGGCTATGAAGACATTATTGCATTACTGACAGTATTTATGCTGCTTCTGTCATTATATCCGGTAGTGACCGTTATCTGGTGCTTTGTACACTGGTGGCGTCATAAGGGCTGGACTTTGAAGGATGTATGGCATACCGGTAAGGATCAGGCAGAGCGGGCTGTGGAACGCCGCAGGGAGAAAAAGCACTCCCACAAGGAGAGGGATGTCCTGGAGGAACTGGAACGGGAGCTGGAGGAAGACCCTTATGCAGACAGTGAATTCTCCTGGCTGACGGATGAACCGGCGGAGGGAGCAGAGCCTGCGGATGCAGCTTCGGAAGAGCCGGAGAAAGCGCAGACAATGAACATGCAGACAGAGGAAACGCAGACACCTGAGGAGACAAAAGAGGAACAGCAGTCGTAAAACAACAGACACAGACAAGAAAAGGAGAGGGAGAATGAAAAAGAAAGGGAAAAAACGGATCAGTATCGCGTTGACCGTGGCAATGATCGCAGGTCTGACTGCCTGTGGAAAGGGTAACGGCGGGAACGGAAACAGTGGCAGCAGTGCGGCCGATTCCAGCCTTGCAAAACAGTATGTATTTAAGGAACAGGCGCTGGATCTTAATATGGATTCAGACAATATGAATATTGATCTGTTGACCAGAAAAGGAGATACGGTTTACCTTCTGTTTGAGACCTATGAATATTTCGAGAATGGTAATCAGAGTCTGCTGCATCTTACTACAATGAAACCGGACGGTACCGTCATCGACACCGTAGAACTGCCTATGTGGAAGGAAGGAGAGGCTCCGGCGACTCCGGCACCTGCACAGGGCGGTGAGACTTCCGGGGACGGAAATGAAGCAGTGCCTCTTACGGAGCAGGAGGTCAGCACACAGGATATTGCGGCAGCGGATATGGATGTGGTAGATGCACCGGCAGGGAACAGCAGTTATACATACACATCGCTTAACAATTGTACGGTCGGTTCGGATGGGAATGTTTACGGAATACGCAATTACTATAGTGAGACATATTCCGAAGACGATTACAGCAGTACGAATGATTATGCCTTGATCTGCTGGAGCGCAGATGGGACCATCGTATGGGAAGCTGATCTGAATGATATGAATACAGAAGAAAGCTATTCCTGGGTATATAGTATCATCCCCAATGAGGATGGAACCCTGACACTGCTGTTAAGCGGTGATAAAATAGAGAAATGCACTGTGACGCAAGAGGGTATCACAGACCGGAAGGATCTGCCGGAGGCAGTCGCAACACTTTTCAACAATGCAAGCTCGAATATCATTACGCCGGATGGCAAGGTGCAGATCATCTATTATGATGAGAGCAATTACACGGATATGTATATCGCAACCTATGATCCTGCAACAGATGCGGTATCAGAAGGAATAAAGTTTTCCTCGACACTGACCAACGGCGGTTATTATAATATGGTGCCCGGAGACGGTGACATCCTGTACTATGCCGATAGTAACGGACTGTTTGGTTATAATGTGCAGACACAGGAGTCGAAGCAGATCATGAGTTATATCAATTCGGATCTGGCTGCCGGCAGCCTGAACAATTTCCTGGTATTGGACGAGGAACAGTTCCTGGGCTTCTATTATGATTACAACGAAGGTAAAATGTGCGGCGGTCTGTTCACCCACGTGAAGCCGGAGGATATCAAGGACCGGATCGTCCTTACACTGGCCGGTAACTATATCGACTATGATCTGAAGAGAAAAGTAGTAGAGTATAATAAGTCCGGTGACACTTACCGTATTGTAGTCAAGGAATACAATACCTACAATACTTCAGAGGATTATACTCTCGGTGTGAAGCAGTTAAATAATGATATCATCTCCGGAGGAATGCCGGATATTCTGGTCGTGGACAGCAATATGTCAATGGACAGCTATATTGCCAAGGGACTGGTGGCAAATGTGGATGATCTCATTGCGGGGGATGAGGAATTATCGAAAAACGACTATCTGCAGAATGTCTGGGATGCGTACCGTGTGGACGGTAAACTGTACTATGTGATTCCTTCCTTCTATATCTCTACTATGGTAGGAAAAGAATCTATTTTCGGTGACCGCACCTCCATTACTATGGAAGAGCTGCAGACGATCCGGGATTCCATGCCGGAAGGAACCGCACTCTTCAGTGATATTACCAGAGACAGCTTCCTGTATACCATGATGAACTATTGCGGCAGTGATTTCGTGGATGTATCCACAGGAAAATGTGCATTTGATACGGATAATTTCGTGGCAATGCTGGCCTATGCAGGCGAGCTGCCGGTAGAATATGGAGAGGATTACTGGGGAGAGGATTACTGGAATAATTATGAATCCCAGTACCGCGAGGACAGAACCCTGCTGGATACCATTTCCATCAGCAACATCCGTGACCTGAACGGTACGATCAACGGTGTCTTCGGTGAGGATATCTCCTTTGTAGGCTTCCCGACCGATGGAGATATGGGATCTGTATTATGGGCAGGTAACTGGATGTATGCCCTGTCTGCAAAATCCAAGAATCTGGATGGTGCATGGGAATTCCTGCGCTACTATCTGACACAGGAATATCAGGATAAGATACAGGAACAGGAATACAATCTTCCGGTACTTCGCAGCACCTTTGAGAAGAATGTGCAGGATGCTACGAAGAAGCCGTACTATATGGATGAGAACGGCAACAAAGTGGAATACGATGAGACCTATTACATCAATGGGGAGGAAATACTGCTGCCGCAGCTGACACAGGAGCAGGTGGACAGGATCGTAAGCTTTGTGGAAAGCGTGAACAAGAGAGGATACTATAATGAGGCAATCTCCAATATCATTTCGGAAGAAGCCGGAGCATACTTCTCAGGACAGAAGAGTGCGAGAGATGTGGCAGGTGTCATTCAGAGCCGTGTACAGGTCTATGTAAACGAGAACAGATAAACGGAAGATAGCACTGCGTAGAGCAGAATAGTAAAAGATGGCGGTCTGTTGAAAAACAGGCCGCCATTTATAGCATGGCGCCTTAGCCAAGGCGGATGGGAATGCCCTGCTTTTTCAGATGTGTCGTCAGGGTAAGCTCCTGTCCGTGCTCCCTTAACCACTGCTTATAGATCCGGTAATCCGGCATGATGCGCTCGACCATGTTCCAGAAGTCCTTCGAATGGTTCATATGAGTCAGGTGGCAGAGCTCGTGGACTACCACATAATCCAGAGGACCGGCGGGACCGTAGATCAGGCGGTAATTGAAGGATAAAGTTCCTCTCGAGGAACAGCTTCCCCAGCGGGTCTTCTGGTCACGGATGGTGATAGAAGTGTAGTGCCCACCGGTGAACCTGTGGTAGTATTCCACACGGTTCGTGAACACTTCTCTGGCAGCATTCCGATATCGGTTTTCCAAAGCCTGCAGCCTGCGGAGCTCCGCAACGGTCAGCGGCTGATTGTCATATAGATTCATGAGAGTGCCTTTCACATACAGGGATGTTGATCCTCTGAGTATCGTTGTAAGTTTGAACAGATTAAATATACTGCGTATGGCTTGAAAAGTAAACGCAGAAATTGTAGAATATTGCGTAACGGCTCGCAGACGAAACGTCTGTTTCGGAAACAGGACGGTCACAAAGCGGTGCAGGCGCATACATGTGACTTTGGGAATGACAAGGTGGAACCGTTACAGGAAAGGAAAACAGTAAATTCTATGGGTAAATGTATTTTGATCGGCGCAGGAGATCTCACGATGGGAGAGCTGTCTGTGACGGAGGAAGATTATGTGATCGCAGTGGACGGCGGCTTAAGCTACTGTGGGCTCCTGAATGTGGAGCCGGATCTGATCATCGGAGATTTTGACTCGATGAGCGAACAGGAGAAGCTTGCTGTGGAACAGCTACAACAGACCGTTCCGGAGAAGATCTGCCGCCTGCCGGAGTGCAAGGATGACACAGACATGCTGGCAGCTATCAAGCGGGGGCTGGAGCTGGGCTATACCGATTTCCGTATTTATGCGGCCACCGGCGGGAGATTTGATCATACTCTGGCGAATATCCAGTGTCTGCTGTATCTCAAAAATCACGGCGCGGTGGGGTACCTGGTAGACGGTACGGGAATGGTGCTGGTACTGCAGAACGAAGCCGTGCATTTCCGGAAGGAGCTGGAGGGCACCATGTCACTGTTTGCCCTGACGAAGGAGGTAAAAGGCGTGAATATCCGCGGCATGAAATATCCTTTGGAAAATGCCGTGATCACCAACGATTTCCCCATCGGGATCAGCAATGAATTCCTGGGAGAGGAAGCGGAGGTGTCCGTAGAGGACGGTGAACTGGTATGCATGATCCGGTATTATGAGGATGAAGTATAACCATGGCAGCCGGAAATGTACGCTTCGAAGATGATCAAGGAGGTGGCACCGAATGTCCACCTCCTTGGTGTTTTTGCGAAAAAAATCTTTAGAAAATCTTTCGTTTTTTCAGTAGGTGAAATTAGAAATTATAAATTAGAATCAGAAACAGACAGGGGAGAGGATCCCCTTGCCGCATGTGGCAGAATGAGAGGGAGTCATGGAGAACAATAAATATCATATTCTCATCGTGGAGGATGATAAGGAAATCCGGGATGGTGTGGAAATCTATCTGAAAAATCAGGGGTATCAGGTATGGAAAGCTGCCAACGGTAAGGAAGGACTGGAGATCGTAACACGGGAAGAGATTCATCTGGCTATCCTGGATATTATGATGCCGGTGATGGACGGTGTGACAATGTTAATGAAGCTGCGGGAGCAGAATCACGAGTTCCCGGTAATCATGCTGTCCGCCAAGTCCGAGGAAGTGGACAAGATCATGGGATTAAATATGGGAGCGGATGATTATGTGACCAAACCCTTTACGCCGTTGGAACTGTTGGCGAGGGTGAATTCCCATCTGCGCAGATATTCCAAATATCTGACGGCGGTCAGTGGGGAAGAACAGGAAAAATCCCATGTGTATACCATCGGTGGACTGGAACTTAACGAAGAAACCGTGGAAGTGACGGTGGACGGAGAAGCAGTGAAGCTGACTCCTATGGAATTCAAGATCGTACAGCTTTTGATCAAGAATCCGGGCAGAGTATTTTCCGCGGATGAGATCTACGAGCGTATCTGGAACGAGAAAGCGGTCAACACCGATACCATTATGGTACATGTGAGGAATATCCGCGAAAAAATCGAGATAGATCCGCGAAATCCCAAGTATCTGAAAGTGGTATGGGGTGTAGGATATAAGATCGACAAACAATAAATGCGGATGTGGGAAACAAATCGTTTCGGCAGGCAGAGGGAAATGACCGGAGAGGTGTAAGAATGGAACAGGTAACAGAGGTTGTGAAAGCAGAGACAACAGGAAAACGGGAAAACAGAGAAAACAGAGAACACAGAAAGCCTGCAGTCAAATGGCTGATCATCGGAATGATTGTCAGTCTGGCAGCTTCCGGCATTTTTACCGCCTGCTACGGAATCTTCGAGCGCAGGGCGGAGAGCTGGAGAAATGAACAATACATTGCGGATCCGCTGGAGACGTCGAATACGATTACTTATCTGTATCAGAACTGCTATCTGCTCTACCGCGATCTGTACAACAAAGAGCATCAGACTTCCTTAAGCTATGGAGAATTATATATGCAGTCCACGGAGGGGAATGAATGGCTCAATGATGACCAGAAGCGGGCAGAAATGGCGGACGGAGATACGGAGGACCTCACCATACCGGAAGGAGAAGATCCCGAAGACTATGTAGCCCAGGGAAGCTTTGCAGTACAGACCAGGGAATACCTGGAAGAGCACTTCAATACCCTGGAAAGCTCCTTTGGTCAGCTGAATAATTTGTATGATTATAGGATCCGGGATACTAAGACCGGAGAGATCCTAAGTAATCTGGCGGATACGGATATTGTGGCGGAGGACCAGAGCTTTTATCTGACTTTTGTATTTGACGACTATGGAAATGATGCCACCTTAGGGAATACGGTGATCGGATCGGATACGACAACCCTTCGCAAGACGGCGGCGGAAGTGATCCGTAATTGTGGTCTTACGCGAATGGTGGATGCCAATATGGGCAGCGAAATCTCTGCCGGTCATAATACCATGTTCCGGCTGGAAATGCCGAAAAATTGTGAGATCACCTACTGCATCTCCAGACAGGCGGCACAGAGTCTGGGACAGAACGGTCAGTATATTTATTATGATCAGGACATGAACAATGTCAGTGTTTACTTTTCCATGGGAGACCAGTATACATCCTACTATCTGTCCGGATGCCAGCAGATGTTTCTGATCCTGTGTCTGTTGATCTTCCTGCTGGCGCTTGTATTACCGGGACTTGAGGAAGAGAGAGCCTGGGAGAAGGTGGCGCTGTTAAAGCTGCCTGTAGAGGCGGTTATTGTGATCCTTGTGGTGATCGCCGGCATTGGAAGTGAACAGGTGGTAGGACTGGTATCCTGGGTAAGGAGCGGTCATGCGCTGAACACGGTTTTACAGGGAAACAGTGCGCAGATACAGATGTCGACCACAATACTGACCTATGCATTAAATGTTCTGGCAGTGGCAGCCTTGTTTTTCATTGCCTGGTGCAGCGGTGTATCCCTGCGGGCAATGCGGGTTCAGGGAGCCAGAGCGTATTTGAGACAGCACAGCTTGTGCTATCTGTTAGTGCCTTTCTGGAAAAAACTGTGGAGAGGAATGAAGAAGGGATTCTCCATTGGCAGGGATAAGGTGGTGGATGTCTATCATGATGCAGAGCATTTTGATGTGACGAAGGATGCCAAAAAGCTGATCCTGCGGATTGTGCTGTGGAATGCCCTGATTCTGGTGATCGTATGCAGCCTTCCTCTGGGAGGAGTGACGATCGCAGTCATTTACTCTGTGGTACTGTATTTTGTACTGCGGCGTTATGTCAGCAAATTGCAGAAAAAGTACGGATTGCTGTTAAAGGCCACCAATGAGATCGCTCAGGGTAATCTGAACGTGACCATAGAGGAAGATCTGGGCGTGTTTGAACCCTTTAAACCGCAGATCTACCGGATCGAGGAAGGCTTCCGTAATGCGGTGGCGGAGGAAGTGAAGAGTCAGCGGATGAAGTCGGAACTGATCACGAATGTATCCCACGATCTGAAGACGCCACTGACAGCTATCATTACTTATGTAAAGCTGCTGCAGGAGCCGGGAGTGACAGAAGAACAGAGGAAGGAGTACTTAGAGACGCTGGATCGTAAATCGCTGCGCCTGAAGGCACTGATCGAGGATCTGTTCGAAGTCAGCAAGGCAAATTCCCAGAATATCACGCTCGATATCCGCGATGTGGATATCGTAAGCATGGTAAAACAGGTCGAATTCGAGATGGAAGATAAGCTCGCGGATGCCGGACTGGATGTGCGGATGAACCTGCCCGAAGAGAAGGTCATCGTGCCGTTGGACAGTCAGAAGACCTTCCGTATTTTTGAAAATCTGTTTGGCAATATTGCCAAGTACGCGTTACCCGGCACCAGAGTCTATGTCAACGGTTTCACGGCAAAAGAGGATGTGACGATCATCTTAAAAAATATCACGGCACAGGAGCTGTCCGTATCCGGAGAGGAACTGACGGAACGGTTCGTCAGAGGAGACACCTCCCGTAATACCGAGGGCAGCGGACTGGGGCTGGCCATCGCCAAAAGCTTCACAGAATTACAGGGTGGAAAGTTCCGGATCGAGTTGGACGGAGATCTGTTTAAGGTGGTGCTGATCTGGAAAGTAAAGCAGGAGAGCGGGAATCACAACAATTCCGGGGACACAGTGACGGCTGGAGAAAAAGAAAAACAACCACTGTAATCATAAAAAGTATTACATTATAATATTAAAATAGATCAATAAAATAAAGCCAAAACATCCACATTTCCGTAGAAATACGTTAATTGTGGATGTTTTCAATTACAAATGAGTGTGCTACAATGTATCTATTCCAAAACCCGGAGAAAAGCCTGGAAGAGGTGGATTTTGGTCCCGGGTTCTGGAATAGAAAAGCTGTATGAAGAGAAAAAGGAGCAGTAGACAATGGGAATGACAATGACACAGAAGATACTTGCCCAGGCAGCGGGCCTTGCGCAGGTACAGGCAGGACAGTTGATCGAGGCACAGCTGGATCTGGTGCTGGGTAACGATATCACCAGTCCGGTAGCAATCAAAGAGATGGATAAAATGAAGGTGCAGGGAGTGTTCGATAAGGATAAGATCGCACTGGTACCGGATCATTTTGTTCCCAATAAGGATATTAAGTCTGCGGAGCACTGCAAATGTGTCCGTGAGTTTGCAAGACGCAATGAGATCACAAATTATTTCGAAGTAGGAGAGATGGGTATCGAGCATGCACTGCTTCCCGAGAAAGGACTTACCGTAGCGGGAGATGTGATCATCGGTGCAGATTCCCATACCTGTACTTATGGTGCTCTGGGAGCATTTTCCACCGGTGTGGGAAGTACCGATATGGCAGCCGGTATGGCTACCGGCAAGGCATGGTTCAAAGTACCTGCGGCGATCAAATTCAATCTGACCGGCAAACCCGCAGAATGGGTCAGCGGTAAAGATGTGATCTTACATATCATCGGCATGATCGGTGTGGACGGTGCATTGTATAAGTCTATGGAATTCGTGGGAGACGGTATTGCTAATCTGTCCATGGATGACCGTTTCACCATTGCCAACATGGCTATCGAAGCTGGCGGTAAGAACGGTATTTTCCCTGTGGATGAGAAGGCTATTGCTTACATGGAAGAGCATTCAAAACGCCCATATAAGGTATTTGAAGCAGATCCGGATGCACAGTACGATGCGGAGTATACCATTGATCTGAGCACTTTACGGCCCACCGTGGCATTCCCACATCTGCCGGAGAATACACATACCATCGATGAGATCCACGAGATGGAGCCCATTGCCATTGATCAGGTAGTCATCGGTTCCTGCACCAACGGACGTATTGACGATCTGCGCACCGCAGCAAAGGTACTCAAGGGCAGACATGTGGCGAAAGGCATGCGCTGCATCGTAATTCCTGCCACCCAGTCCATCTATATGCAGACTATGGAAGAGGGACTTCTGAAGACCTTTATTGAAGCGGGAGCAGTCGTAAGCACTCCTACCTGTGGACCCTGCCTTGGTGGATACATGGGTATCCTGGCAGAAGGCGAGAGATGTGTCTCCACGACCAATCGTAACTTTGTCGGACGTATGGGACATGTAAAATCCGAGATCTATCTGGCAAGTCCTGCAGTAGCGGCAGCCAGCGCCATCACCGGCAAGATATCCTGTCCCTGCGAACTGGAGTAAGCTGCAGGAAAAAGCAAGATGCGGGCAGGCAAGTAAGGGATTGTGGAATCCTGTGGCTGCCTGCATGGAAAAGTAAGAGATATATTGGAACAGGAAAAATATTTGAAACATTTGTAATAGAAAGGTAACGGAAAATGAACAACGCAAAAGGAACGGTTTTTAAATTCGGAGATAACGTAGATACCGACGTTATCATTCCCGCAAGATATCTGAATTCCTCCGATCCCGCAGAACTGGCTACCCACTGCATGGAGGACATTGATAAGGATTTTATAAAAAATGTGAAAAAAGGTGACATTATCGTAGCGGAGAAAAACTTCGGCTGCGGCTCATCCAGAGAGCATGCCCCCATCGCCATCAAGGCTGCAGGTGTCAGCTGTGTCATCGCAGAGACCTTCGCCAGAATCTTCTACCGCAATGCCATTAACATCGGACTGCCCATCATTGAGTGTCCCGAGGCATCCCGGAAGATTCAAAACGGCGATGAAGTCGAGATAGATTTCAATACCGGAGTAATCCAAGATCTTACCACAGGCGAAAGCTTCCAGGGACAGGCGTTCCCCGAGTTCATGCAGAAGATTATCGCCGCAGAGGGACTGATCAACTATATCAACAGTCAGGAATAAATTGAGTGCATGGTTCGTAACGTAGGGTTGCCATAACCCCACGAACGCACGCAGCAGATGGAACATCCTTCCGGGGTGTCAGGTCTCCCGGAGGGAATTTTCTGACGAAAAGTGATATAGCGGTCGAGAAAATATCACCATCGTCCGGCAAACATTCTCGGAAGGACATTCCATCCGCTGCAGGCGTTCTACATTTTCTCATAATATCTGTACGTCATAGGCATTTCTATTGTTTTGGTGCAAATCGCATCAAAATAGCAAAATCAGTACAAAAAATCTTCTAAATCAAACATTTTTTGTACTGATTTTATTATTTTTCCCATTTTAGCGAAAATAAGCTCTTATAAAAGGCCAAAATCTCCTGTTTTTGTATTTTTTATGCAAAAAATGGCGTTTTTAATACAAACTTTATTGTACCACTGCCTTATCCACATCAATCACTGCGTAGAAATCCGGGTGGTTCATCTGGATCCGTTTCGTGACGGAGTCAACCACATCCTGATCGGAAACGGGATAATCATAGGGGACTACGATGTCAAAAATGAGGTTCGTGTGGGTCAGTCCCTTGACGATGCGGAAATCATGCATGCTGAGTTTTGGATCGATCTGATCCAGATAAGCTTTTACCTCTGCTTTCAGGGACAGTGTCTCGGGGTCATTGGTGCTGACGGGATCCATGTGGATCACAGCGTTACAGTTTAATTTGCTGCGCAGTTCATGCTCTATGGTATCGATCGTATCGTGCAGGGTCAGAATATTACCGTCGGCAGGAACCTCCGCATGCAGGGAGATCAGAGTCCTTCCGGGGCCGTAATTATGCACGATCAGATCGTGAATCCCGGTGACATCATCATAAGAGAGAACGATGTCGTTAATCTGCTGTACCAGTTCAGGCTCGGGGGGCTGCCCAAGCAGGGGACTGATCGTGTCTTTGGCTGCGACAAATCCGGAGTACAGGATGAACATACCCACCAGCACACCACAGTAACCGTCGATAATGATGCCGGAGGCGGCAGAGATGATAGTGCCGATGAGAACCACGGTGGTTGCTATCATATCGCTCAAACTATCAATGGCGGTAGCCTTCATTGCCACAGAACCGATCCGGGAACCGATGCTGCGGTTATACAGAGCCATATAGCATTTTACCAGGATCGAAAATACCAGGATGCCGATAATGACAGGGGAGTAGTCAGGAGCTTCCGGATGGAAAATCTTACTTACAGAGCTTTTTACCAGTTCGAAGCCCATGAGCACGATTAAAATAGAGACTAACAGCCCGGAGATATATTCGATCCGTCCGTGTCCGAAGGGATGGTCAGAGTCCGGCTTCTGTCCCGCCATTTTGAAGCCTGCCAGCGTAATGATGGAGGATGCTGCATCCGACAGGTTGTTGAATGCATCCGCCGTGATGGCGATGGAATGACTGAAAAAGCCTGCCAGAGCCTTGGTAGTGAACAGGATCAGGTTGAAAAAAATCCCGACGATACCGCAGAGCATTCCATATGCCTGGCGAACGCCGGAATCCGTAACGTTTTCATGATCCCTGATAAATAATTTTGCCAATAATGTAACCATAAGATAACCCCTTTTCCCAAATGAGAGTTTAAGGGATATTTTAGCGCATATGCAGGAAAAATACAAGTAAATCCGGATGATTTGCAGAAAAATGATTTGCAGAAAAAACGCCCAAAGATGCAGATCAAGAAATCTGCGGTTGCTATTGCGCATCCGTCGTTTTCAGTGTATAATCTCGGTGGACGTAATGTAAGCTTTCAGAACGGATCCGGGACGCAGACCATTTTCCGGAGCCGTACTGGTAATTTATAATAATCAAAAGTAAAAATGGAGGAACGATCGATGAGAAAGAAACCGGTTGTATTAATGATCCTGGATGGTTATGGATTGAATGATAAGGTAGAGGGCAACGCCGTAGCGCAGGCCAGTACCCCTGTAATGGACTCCCTGATGAAGGAGTATCCTTTTGTACATGGTAATGCCAGCGGTATGGCAGTAGGTCTTCCCGAAGGCCAGATGGGTAACTCTGAGGTAGGTCATATGAATATGGGTGCCGGCCGTATCGTATATCAGGAGCTGACCCGTATCACCAAGGAGATCCAGGACGGCGACTTTTTTAAGAATGAAGCTCTGTTAAAAGCCATTGATAATTGTAAGAAGAACAACAGCGCCCTGCATTTGATGGGGCTGTTATCCGACGGTGGCGTACACAGCCACATTACCCATCTGTACGGCCTGCTGGAGCTGGCGAAGCAGCAGGGCCTGGAGAAGGTATATGTTCACTGCTTCTTAGATGGACGTGATACCCCTCCCGCCAGCGGTAAGAGCTATGCAGAGCAGTTAAATGAAGAAATGAAGAAAATCGGTGTAGGTAAGATCGCTTCCGTAATGGGACGATACTATGCTATGGATCGTGATAACAACTATGACCGTGTACAGCTGGCTTACGATGCCATGACCGAAGGCAAAGGTCTGACCGCTGCCTGCGGTATCTGCGGTATCCAGGAGTCTTACGACAGAGAAGAGACCGATGAGTTTGTAAAACCTACTGTTGTTGTAGAAGACGGCAAGGCAGTCGGACTGGTGCAGGACAAGGATTCTGTGATCTTCTTCAACTTCCGTCCCGACCGTGCAAGAGAGATCACCAGAGCCTTCTGTGATGATGACTTCAAGGGATTTGACCGTGTGAGAAAGGATATTACTTTTGTATGCTTCTCCGATTACGATCCTACCATTCCTAATAAAGAAGTGGCATTCCACAAGATCGCCATTACCAATACCTTCGGTGAGTGGCTGGCAGCCCATGACATGAAGCAGGCACGTATCGCCGAGACTGAGAAGTATGCACATGTAACCTTCTTCTTCAACGGCGGCGTAGAGCAGCCCAACGAGGGAGAGGATCGTATTCTCGTAAATTCTCCCAAGGATGTAGCAACCTACGATCTGAAGCCCGAGATGAGTGCTCCCGCAGTATGTGAGAAGCTGCTTGATGCGATCCGTTCTGAAAAATATGATGTGATCGTGATCAACTTCGCGAACCCCGATATGGTAGGCCATACCGGTGTGATCTCTGCAGCCATCAAGGCGATTGAGACCGTAGATGAGTGTGTAGGCAAGGCAGTACAGGCAGTGAAGGATGTAGACGGTGTTCTGTTCATCTGTGCAGACCACGGTAACGCAGAGCAGATGATCGATTACACCACCGGTCAGCCTCATACCGCGCATACTACCAATCCGGTTCCTTTCATCCTGGTAAACTACGATCCTGCCTATACTCTGAAAGAGGGCGGATGCCTGGCAGATATCGTACCTACCCTGATCAACGTGATGGGTATGGAGCAGCCCGCTGAAATGACAGGAAAGTCTCTGTTAATTAAAAAGTAATCACCGGAATATTTTCGGTAAGATCGCAGAAACCATAAAAGCAGATGAAGATTCCTCAGGCACTTTGCACGGTGCCTGAGGATTTTGTAACTGATTTTTACATGATATCTTCTTATCAGCAGGAGGAAGAATTATATTATATGGAACAGAAGAGAAATCTGGTAACTTTAGGAAGTACGGGAATTACTGTGGAGAAGAACTCCTTCGGAGCGCTGCCCATCCAGCGGATATCCAAAGAAGCAGCCATCGGACTGCTTCGCAAAGCCTATGCCGCAGGCGTGACCTTTTATGACACTGCCAGATACTATACCGACAGTGAAGAGAAAGTGGGCGCAGCTTTTGAAGGGATGCGGGATAAAATATATATCGCTACCAAGACCGGTGCTGACACAGCAGAAGGCTTCTGGAAGGAACTGCATACTTCCCTGGAAAAATTAAAAACAGACTATATTGACATTTATCAGTTCCATAACCCGGCATTCTGCCCGAAGCCGGGAGACGGCACAGGCTTGTATGAGGCTATGCTGGAAGCAAAGGACAAAGGCATGATCCGCCATATCGGCATCACGAACCATCGTCTGAACGTGGCACATGAAGCTATCGAAAGCGGACTGTATGAGACTCTGCAGTTTCCCTTCTGTTATCTGGCGACGGACAAGGATCTGGAACTGGTACAGGATTGCAAAAAGGCAGGCATGGGATTCATTGCCATGAAGGCACTGTCCGGCGGACTGATCAACAATTCCGCAGCAGCCTATGCGTATCTGGCACAGTTTGATAATGTACTTCCCATCTGGGGAGTGCAGCGGGAGAACGAGCTGGATGAATTTCTGTCCTATATAGATAATCCTCCTGCATTAACACCAGAATTGCAGGCGGTGATCGATCATGACAGAGAAGAACTGCAGGGAGAATTCTGCAGAGGCTGCGGCTACTGCATGCCCTGTCCCGTGGGAATTGAGATCAACAACTGTGCCCGTATGAGTCTGATGATCCGCAGAGCACCTTCTGCAGCACAGCTGACGGAAGAGATGCAGGCCAAAATGCGTAAGATCGAGGATTGCCTGCATTGTGGCAGATGTAAATCCAAGTGCCCCTATGGACTGGATACTCCGGCACTGCTTGAGAAAAATTATAAGGATTACTGTGAGATCCTTGCCGGAAAAGCGTATTAACGCATAGCAGATCTGAATAATAACCTCCTTATGGGACATACTTACCTAAGAAATAGTAAGTTAAGGATGCCTGTAAGGAGGTTTTTTATGGAAAAATATCTGGAGATTATCGAAGTACACGGAAGGGAGATCCTGGATTCGAGAGGAAATCCCACGGTGGCAGCGATTGTTACTGTGAAGGACAAAGAGACCGGCAGATGCACAAAAGGTATGGCGGCAGTGCCTTCCGGAGCCAGCACCGGACAGTTCGAAGCCGTGGAACTCAGGGACGGTGAGACCAGATATTTCGGTCTGGGCGTGCAGCATGCCGTGAAAAATATAGACGAGAAAATTGTCGGTGTTTTACTGGGAGAAAATGCCCTGGAGCAGATTCACATTGACCGGATTCTGCGGGAAACGGATGGCACAGATAATAAAAGCAATTTAGGCGCTAATGCCATGCTGGCGGTATCCATGGCGGTGGCAAGAGCAGCGGCGGAGGCACTGGGACTTCCGTTGTACCGTTACTTTGGAGGAATCTCTCCGAGACTTCTGCCGGTACCCATGATGAATATCTTAAACGGCGGAAAGCATGCGGCGAACACCGTGGATTTCCAGGAGTTCATGATCATGCCCGTACAGGCGGAAAACTTTGCGGAAGGGTTACGGATCTGTGCGGAAATTTATCATAATCTGAAAAAACTGCTGGAGGAGAAAGGCTTGTCTACCGGAGTCGGGGACGAGGGCGGCTTTGCACCGGATCTGCCGGATGCGGAGAGTGTGCTTGATTTCCTGGTAGAAGCCATCGGGGCAGCCGGTTACGTGCCGGGGCAGGACATTAAAATAGCCATGGATGCCGCCAGCAGTGAGCTTTATAATGAAAAGACGGGAATGTACCATTTCCCCGGAGAGAGTAAGCTGAAGGGAGAGGAAGTCCTGCGGGATACCGGAGAAATGATCTCGTATTATGAACGGCTCGTGGAGAACTATCCCATTATTTCTATTGAGGACGGACTGGATGAAAATGACTGGGACGGATGGCAGGAGCTGACGAAACGGCTGGGAGAGAAGATCCAGCTAGTGGGAGATGACCTGTTTGTCACAAATACAAAGCGGCTGGATGCCGGGATCAAACTGCACTGCGGCAATGCAATCTTAGTGAAGGTCAATCAGATCGGAACCTTGTCCGAAGCCTTCGAAGCAGTGGAGATGGCTCACAAGAACGGATATAAGGCAGTGATCTCACATAGATCCGGGGAGACGGAGGATACCACCATCGCAGACATTGCAGTGGCATTGAATGCCGGACAGATTAAGACAGGAGCTCCCTGCCGTAGTGACCGCGTGGCAAAGTACAATCGATTACTGACCATTGAAGAAGAGTTGAAGGATGCGGCAGCATATATGGAACCGTTTCGCAAAATCTGAATGATCGTGCAAAAAAATAAACTACAAAAAATAAAAAATGTATAAACAGGAGGATTTTCATCACCGGAAATCCTCCTGCTTTTATAGAAAAACGATAGAAAAATACATGAGTGAAAGAAAAAATCAGAATTGATGAATGTGTAAATATACATAAAACAATAGAAAATATGCACTATATACAGAAAGTAAAAATTACGGGCTGTTAATGTTGAAAAAGATTCTCATAAATATGCAGACATATGTACGCGACACACGTACATCCAAAGGCACAAAAAGAAAAAGGAAAAGCATGGGAAGTGGCAGATACTTCATGTGCATTTCAGTTGACAGCCTTTGAAAAGTGTTGTAATATAACAAAAGTCGTTGTCGGAAAGGTAAAGTACATTTTATGCACATGTATATTTGCATACGAATGCAAAAAATGCATTTTATAAATGTCCGTAGGCAAAAGAAAAGCAAGGAGTTGAAGAGATGCTTAAATATATTGCAAAACGTATCGGCTTAGCGCTGGTCACGATTTTTACAGTAGCAACACTCACTTTTTTCCTGATGAACATGGTCCCCGGTGGTCCGTTCCTCTCGGAGAAAGCAGTAAGCCCTGCTGCACAGGCAGCCCTGGAGGCAAAATATGGACTGGACAAGCCTTTGTCCCAGCAGTATCTGACGTATATGAAAGATGCTTTGCACGGTGATTTCGGAGAGAGTCTGAAGCAGAGAGGAAGAACCGTTACTTCTATTATAGTATCCAAGTTCCCTGTATCTGCAAGAGTAGGTGGACTTTCCGTTATCGTAGCGCTGTTGGTAGGTATCCCACTGGGATGTCTGGCAGCTACCCATCGTGGCAAGACGCTGGACAGCGTGATCTCCGTGATCTCCACTTGTGGTATTGCGGTACCAAGCTTCGTTATATGTACTCTGCTTCTGTATTTCCTGGGAAGTAAGGTAAAGATACTGCCCACCTACGGAATCGGCACCTGGAAGCATTATGTGATGCCCGTGATCGCACTGGCATTGTATCCAACTGCTTATATTATGAGACTGATGCGTTCTTCCATGCTGGATGTTCTGGGGCAGGATTATATGAGAACCGCTACAGCGAAGGGAGTAAAACCTTTCTTCCGTCTGTTCAAGCATGCACTGAGAAATGCACTGCTCCCCGTTATCACCTATGTAGGTCCTATGATGGCTTATACTATGACAGGAAGCTTCGTAGTAGAGAAGATTTTCACGATCCCCGGTCTGGGCAATGAATTTGTCAGCTCGATCATTAACCGTGACTACACCATGATCATGGGTACCACCATTTTCCTCGCAACACTGATGGTTGTCATGAATGTGCTGGTGGATATCGTATATAAGCTCGTCGACCCCAGGATCAAGTTGAAGTAAGATGAACAGGAAGGAAGATACCGATGAAAGAACCGAATGCTATGAGCTTTCATGTAAAATATAAACCGGAAGATTTTATGCCGGCGAACGAAGAAGAGAAGCAGAGCCAGGTCATCATGCGTGAGAGCGTGGGCTTCTGGCAGGATGGCTTCCGCAGACTTCGTAAAAATAAGGTTGCCATGGTCAGCCTCTTCGTTATTATTGTAGTTATGATCTTTTCCTTTATCGTGCCGGCATTTTATCCCTATGATTACAAGACACAGATCAAAGGAAGCGAGAATCTGCACCCCATGCAGTATTCCGAGAAAGAGATAGAGCGTATGGATGCGGGAGAGAAGGTATTCCCCCATGTGCTCGGTACCGATAAAATGGGCCGTGATTATGCCATCCGTGTTATGATGGGAAGCCGTATCTCCCTGTTGGTTGGTCTGATCGCTACTGCCATCATTTTCGTGATCGGTTCCCTGATCGGTTCCATCTCTGCATTCTTCGGTGGATGGGTGGATCTGATCATCATGCGTATTGTGGATATTATCTATACGATACCGGATTTTCTGCTGATCGTGCTGCTGTCCTTTGCGTTAAAGGACCCTCTGGCGAATCTGGCACAGCTTCCCGGATTCGGATGGATGCAGATCGTAGGATCTAACCTGATCAGTATCTTCATCGTATTCGCATTGCTGTACTGGGTAGGAATGGCACGTATGGTACGAAGCCAGATTCTGACCCTGAAAGAGAACGATTACGTTATGGCAGCCAAGGCGCTGGGCGCTAAGGATGGCCGTATTATTAAAAAGCATCTGCTGACCAACTGTATCGGTACGCTGATCGTTACTACCACATTGCAGATTCCTTCCTCTATTTTTACCGAGAGCTATTTAAGCTTCTTAGGTATGGGTGTGGCAGTTCCCCTGCCTTCCCTGGGAAGCCTTGCAAGTGATGCCATTAACGGAATGATCACATTCCCGTACCTGCTGTTTGCCCCCTGTCTGCTGATCAGTCTGATCATCTTAAGCTTTAACCTGTTTGGTGACGGACTTCGTGACGCATTTGACCCGAAGCTGAAGAATTAATGGAAGGAGTAGTGAAGATGGATAACAATTATCTGGTAGATATACAGCATGAACGTCTCTCTTTCTTTACTCCGGCCGGAGAAGTAAAGGCACTGAACGATGTTTCCATTCACTTGAAGGAAGGTGAAGTACTGGGCATCGTAGGAGAGAGTGGTTCCGGTAAATCCGTAACCGCATACAGTCTGATGGGACTGACCGCTTATCCCGGTAAGCTGATCGGCGGAGAACTTCACTTCAATGGACACGAAGTGGAGAAAATGACCGAAAAAGATTTTTCCAAAATGCGTGGTAAAGAGGTTTCCATTATATTCCAGGATCCTCTGACCAGCTTAAATCCCGTATATACCATTGGTAATCAGATCATGGAAGTAATCCGTCTGCATACCGATGCTGACAAGAAAAGGGCATATGCAAGAGCAGTGGAACTTTTGTCTCTGGTAGGTATCAACGAACCGGAGAAGCGTATGAAGCAGTATCCCCACGAGCTGTCCGGTGGTATGAGACAGCGTGTCATGATCGCAATTGCACTGGCATGTGAACCGAAGCTTCTGATCGCTGATGAACCTACTACGGCACTGGATGTTACCATTCAGGCGCAGATCCTGGAGCTGATGATGGAGCTGAAGGACAAGCTGGGCATGGCGATCATCATGATCACCCATGACCTGGGTATCGTGGCGAGCATGTGTGACCGTATTGCAGTCATGTATGCCGGCCGTATCGTGGAGACCGGTACCTGTGACGAGATCTTCTACCATCCGAAGCATGAATATACGAAGGGTCTTCTGGAGAGTATCCCCCGTCTGGACAGCACGAAGCATGAGAAGTTGATCCCCATCGAGGGTAATCCGGTGGATCTTCTGAATCCTCCTGAGGGATGTGCATTCGCCCCCCGCTGTAAGAACTGCATGAAGATCTGCCTGAGAGAGAATCCTCCCAAGACAGAGTTCACCGAGACACATTACGCACACTGCTTTATGAACCAGAAAGCTTGTATGGAGGGAGGAAATACCAATGAGTGATAAGTTACTTCAGGTTGAACATTTGAAGCAATACTTCCCCGCAGGCGGCATGGGTAAGAACCGTAAGTTCGTGAAGGCCGTGGATGATGTCAGCTTTTTTGTGAATAAAGGTGAGACTCTCGGACTGGTAGGAGAGAGCGGCTGTGGTAAGACCACCACCGGACGTTCTATCTTACGATTATATGAGCCCACCGGCGGTAAGATCACATTTGACGGCAATGTGATCATGGACGTTGAAAATAAAGTAAAGGTAGATATGCTGCCTTACCGTCAGAAGATGCAGATGGTATTCCAGGATCCTTATGCAAGTCTGGATCCCAGAATGACCGTAGGAGATATCGTAGGGGAAGCCATCGATATTCATAAGCTGGCTGCCAATAAGAAGGAACGTCATGACAGGATCATCTCCATGCTGGAGAGAGTCGGACTGAACTCCGAGCATGCAAACCGTTACCCTCACGAGTTCTCCGGCGGACAGCGTCAGCGTGTCGGCATTGCGAGAGCATTGGCAGTGAACCCTCAGTTCATCGTCTGCGATGAGCCAATCTCCGCACTGGATGTATCCATTCAGGCGCAGGTGGTAAATATGTTCGAGGAGCTGCAGGAGCAGATGGGACTGACTTATCTGTTCATCGCCCATGACCTCTCCGTCGTAAAACATATCTCCGACCGTATCGGCGTTATGTACCTCGGTAAGATGGTAGAACTGGCAGACAGCTACGAGCTGGTAGCACGAAGCCTGCATCCTTATACCAAGAGCCTGATCTCTGCAATTCCCATTGCAGATCCCGTGAAGGCAAGAGCAAGCAAACGTATTGTTCTGCAGGGAGATGTTCCCAGTCCCTTAAATCCGCCTACCGGCTGCCGCTTCCGCACCAGATGTCCTTATGCGGATGAGTGCTGTGCACAGAAGGAACCCGAATGGAGAGAAGTGGAAAAGGGTCACTACGTGGCTTGCCACCATGTGGAGAAGATCAATGCCTGAAATTAGGTATTGACAGCGAAGTGATTTAGCTGTTTAATATAAAACTATACAAAGCATAGTGCTTTTGTATGAAAAGAAAGAGGAGGATAACTTTATGAAAAAGAAGTTAGCTATGCTGCTCACCGCAGCAATGCTGGTAGGTTCTCTGGCAGCATGTGGCAGCAGCGACAATGGTTCTTCTGCAACCGGCAGTGCCAGTGCAACTGACAGCACCAAGACCGATGCAGCAGCAACTGAAGTTAGTACCGAAGGCAAACAGCTTACCGTTCAGATCGGTCCCGATCCCGAGACCATCGATCCCGCACTGAACAGTGCAGTAGATGGCGGTAATATGCTGCTTCACTCTTTTGAGTGTCTTCTGACCGTAGACCAGGATGGTAAGATTGCTCCTGGACAGGCTGAGACCTGGGAAGTATCTGAAGATGGTCTTACCTGGACCTTCCATCTTCGTGATGGATTAAAGTGGTCTGACGGCAGTGATCTGACCGCAGACGATTTCGTATACAGCTGGAAGCGTGTATGCGATCCCGTAGTAGCAGCTCCTTATGCTGAGACTGTTCTGGGTATGGTTAAGGGCTTTGACGAAGCACAGGCAGGTGATCTGGATGCTCTGGCAGTATCTGCTCCCGATGCCAAGACCTTCGTTGTAGAGCTTTCCAATCCCTGCCCTTATTTCGAGTCTCTGGCAGCATTCGCTACCCTGAGCCCTGTTCAGCAGGCAACTGTAGAGGCTAACGGCGATGCATGGGCAACCGCAGCTGAGACCTATATCTCCAACGGACCTTTCAACATTACCGAGTGGGTACCCGGTTCTCACATCATTATGTCCAAGAACCCGTACTACTGGAACGCTGATGCGATCAAGCTTGGCAGCATCAAGTTCGTACTGATGGAGGATTCCAACGCAGCTTATACTGCATTCCAGTCCGGAGATGTTCTGTTCATCAAGAGTGTACCTACCCAGGAGATCCCCAGCTTACAGGGTAACCCTGAGTTCCATGTAGATCCTATCTTAGGAACTTACTATCTGTCCCTGAACCTGGAAGATCCTGCATTCGAGAACGTTAACGTTCGTAAGGCTCTGAGCCTGGCAATTGATCGTGACTATGTAGCAAATACCCTGATGCAGGGAACCTATTCTCCCGCATACAACCTCGTAGGTGAGGGATGGGTAGATACCGACGGCAGCTCCTTCAATGCAAATGCTAACGGCGGACAGAGCTACATCTCCGATGATTTCGATGCTAACCTGGAGGAGGCTAAGAAGCTTTTAGCTGATGCAGGCTATCCTAACGGTGAAGGACTTCCTACCATTACCTATACTACCAACGATGCAGGTTACCACAAAGTTGTTGCTGAGTACTTACAGCAGGCTTGGGGCGAGCTGGGTGTTAATGTAGAAGTAAATATCGTTGAGTGGTCCAGCTTCACTCCGATGAGACGTAACGGTGAGTACATGGTAGCACGTAACGGATGGGTAGGAGACTATAGCGATCCTTCCAATATGTTAGATCTGTTCTGCACCGGTAATGGTAATAATGATGGTAAGTTCTCCAACGCTGACTTCGATGCAGCTATGAAGAAGGCAGCTTCCACTATGGATACCGCTGAGCGCTCCGCAGCTCTTCATGAGGCTGAGGATGTTCTGATGGAGCAGGTAGGCTGCATCCCTGTTGCTTACTACAATGACTTCTGGCTGCAGAGCGAGAAGATCACCGGTATCTGGCATTCTGCTTATGGTTACTGGTACTTCATGTATGGTGACATCGCAGAGTAATCTGCGGATCTGATCATTCAGAATAAAAAACAAAGGATCCCCGTGAGATCGTAAAGATTTCCGGGGGTTCTTTTTTGTGCCGCCTTTTCGGTGCTGTATTGTAAAATGTTGTTGCAATTGTGTACAATATATGGTAATATAAAATCTGCTTGACATTAGGAGGTGTGAAATGGAAGCATTAAGAATCGTAATTAACATAATTTTTATATTGGTATGTGTAGCACTGACAGTGTTAGTATTGATGCAGGAGGGTAAATCCGCAGGACTGGGTTCCATCAGCGGCGCTGCTGAGACCTACTGGGGCAGAAATAAAGGACGTTCCATGGAGGGTATGCTGGTAAAGATCACCAAGATCCTTGCAGTATTCTTCATGTTACTTGCAGTCGTACTGAATCTGAACGTATTTTAATCATTACGAAGGATGACACTCTTGTGTGCAGAGCATACAAGAGTGTTTTGTTATATGTAACTATTCAGAGCCTCGTAGAGGCGGTTTCGCGAATGGAGTTCTGAATAGTTACTGTTTAAGAGAGGTTACATGAGTAATAACGAAATCAGAGAGAAGAGAAAAAAAGTAATCTGTGATCTGGTGAAGGATGATTTTTATGTTCCGATGAAGGAAAAGGAACTGGCAATATTTCTTCAGGTCGCAAAAGAAGACAGGGAAGAGTTCCGTGAGATTTTGCGGGAGCTTTTAGCGGAAGGAAAGCTGACCCTGACCGTTAAGGGTAAATATATGAAGTCCAACGGTAAGGTGCTGACAGGAACTTTTATCAGCAATGCCAAAGGCTTTGGATTTGTGGAAGTGGAAGGAAGGGACGAGGATCTGTTCATTCCGGAGGACAAGCAGGGTGGAGCATTCCATAAGGATACTGTGGAAGTGGCACTTCTGCCTGCAAAGACCGGCAAACGGCAGGAAGCGCAGGTCATCCGTATCATTGCCAGGGGAATGACTCAGGTGGTGGGAACCTATGAGCAGTCCAAGAGTAATTTCGGCTTTGTTATTCCGGATAACACGAAGATAGCACAGGATATTTTCGTGCCGAAGGAGTGGTCGAAGGGGGCCATGACCGGACATAAGGTCGTGGTGGAGATCACCGGATACGGCACGAATATGAAGAGCCCTGAGGGTAAAGTCGTGGAGATCCTGGGACATATCAACGATCCCGGTGTAGACATCATGTCTATCGTACGTGGCTTTGACCTGCCGGTGGAATTCGGCGAGAAGATCATGAACCAGGTGGAGAGGGTATCCCAGGAGGTATCCGGGGCGGACTGTGCCGGCCGCAGGGATCTGCGGGATGTGACCATGGTCACCATCGATGGAGAGGATGCCAAGGATCTGGATGACGCTGTCAGTGTATCCTTTGACGGGACATATTATCACTTAGGAGTACACATTGCAGACGTGACGAACTATGTGCAGGAGAATTCCGCACTGGACAGAGAGGCATTAAAACGAGGCACCAGTGTCTATCTGGTGGACCGTGTGATCCCTATGCTGCCCCATGCATTGAGTAACGGTATCTGTTCCCTGAATGAGGGCGTGGACCGTCTGGCATTAAGCTGCCTGATGAAGGTGGATGAAGAGGGCGAGATCGTGGACTATGAGATCTGCGAATCTGTGATCCGGGTCAATAAGCGGATGTCTTATACCGTGGTGAAAAAGCTGCTGGAGGAGCCAGAGTGTGTAGAGCATAACGCCGGTATGCCGGACGGAACCTCCGGGGAAGGCGTAGAAACCTCAACAGACTATTCACAGTACAGGGAACTGCTCCCTATGTTCCAACAAATGGCTGAGCTCGCGGACAAACTGCGGAAGAAGAGACAGAAGCGGGGATCCATTGATTTCGATTTTCCGGAGTGCAAGATTCTGTTAGATAAGGAAGGACATCCACTGGATATTAAGCCTTACGAGCGGAATATAGCGACTATGCTGATCGAGGATTTCATGCTCGCAGCGAATGAGACAGTGGCACAGCATTTTTACTGGCAGGAGCTGCCCTTCGTCTACCGCGTCCATGATGTACCGGATCCGGAGCGGATCCAGAAGCTGTCTACGTTCATCAGCAATTATGGCTATTACATGAAGGCGCTGGGGCGCAGGAACAGCAAGGTCTCCACGGAGGAGATCCATCCCAAGGAGATCCAGAAGCTGTTACAGAAGATTGAGGGAACTCCCGAAGAGTCTATGATCGCCAGACTGACCCTGCGCAGCATGAAACAGGCAAAATACAGCACGGAGTGTACCGGACATTTCGGACTGGCATGTCAGTATTACTGTCATTTTACTTCGCCGATCCGCCGTTATCCGGATCTGCAGATCCATCGTATTATCAAGGAACAGCTGCGGGGACGTCTGAAGGAAGAGCGCATAGAGCATTATCGTGAGATTCTGCCGGAGGTGGCGAAGCATTCTTCTGAAATGGAGCGCCGTGCCGATGAGGCGGAGCGGGAGACGGATAAGTTGAAGAAGGTAGAATATATGGAACAACACATCGGAGAGGAATACGAGGGTGTGATCTCCGGTGTCACCGGCTGGGGACTGTATGTGGAACTGCCCAATACCGTGGAAGGGCTGATCCATATTTCCACGATCCCGGGCGACTATTATCACTACAATGAGGCAGCCTGTGAGATGGTGGGAGAAGCCACCGGACGTTGCTTCAAACTGGGAATGCCGGTGCGGATCGAAGTGGAAGACTGTGACCGTTTTATGCGGACCATTAATTTCCGGCTGGTGGATAAATAAACCTATGAATCAAATGAACTGTTAGTTCATTGACAAATACGGAAAATATAGTAAACTGTAACTATTCAGAGCCGTTAAAAATAAGTTCCGCAGGAGTGTTCTGCAATGGGGTTCTGAATAGTTACAAGGTTTTGAAGAGGTAGCCATGGCAAAAGGAAAAGAGTCCCAGAAGCTGATCGCGAACAATAAAAAAGCATATCATGATTTTTTCATTGATGAGACCTATGAGTGCGGCATTGCCTTGCACGGCACGGAAGTAAAGTCCATGCGTATGGGCAAGTGCAGTATCAAGGAGGCATTCGTCCGCATTGAAGACGGAGAAGTATTCGTCTACGGAATGCATGTAAGTCCTTATGAGAAGGGGAATATTTTCAACAAAGATCCTCTTCGTGTGAAAAAACTGCTGCTGCATAAGTATGAGATCAACAAACTGTTGGGCAAGATCAAGGAAAAAGGGTATACATTAGTCCCTTTGCAGGTATACTTTAAAGACGGTAAGGTAAAGGTAGAGATCGGGCTGGCACGTGGTAAGAAGCTCTATGACAAGAGAGAAGCCATTGCCAAAAAGGATCAGCGCAGAGAGGCAGAGAAGGAATTCAAGGTCCGCAATCTGTGATCCACAGGCTCTGATCCTGCAATGCTTTACTGCAAGTGCTTGACAGTGTGTGTGCCATCAAGTATACTTGGTCTGACTATTGAATAAGGGGTAGTAAAGGTTTCGACAGGGGTTTTGCAGCTGGAGAAGCGAGTCGCATGGTAATGCGTTAAATGGCCAAATTAAAATTAAACGCTAACGATAATTTAGCATACGCTGCCTAATGGCAGCAGTCGGCCCTAGGGCACTCACACTTTAGGATCCCGGCTTCAAACATGTGAGAAACGACATATGCAAAGCTTTGCGCATATGGGCGTAACATGAAGCTACTGAAATGCTCAGGGTGTTTATTCCCGGGGCGCAGAGGGAATGTCAAAAAATAAACTACACTCGTAGAAGGACAGGGAATAGGCTTTTGGACACGGGTTCGACTCCCGTCTACTCCATAGAAAAAGTGCCGTTTTTGCGGCACTTTTTATTTTTCGTATTGCATTTCATGTTGCCTCAACCAAATATCCGGAACGATCTTCAGGGAAGGCTATCTCTTTTGACTGTAATATACCCAAATCTGCTGAAAAAGTCAACAAAACTCAGTATAATTCACGGGTCGGATGAAGAAAAATGTGGTATAATTTCCAAAGAGTTTTACAAGGGAGTAATTGACAAGCTATGAAAATGAAACACAACAGATTTCAGAAACGTTTGATAACACAATTGTCACTATGGCTGGTACTGCTATTGACATTTACCGGCTGTGCGGAAAGCACCGTCACGCCGCAGGATAATACCTATACGATAGAGCAGCCGGCGACGATCCCCTACGAATTGCTGGAAGCATCGGAGACTGCAGCATCGGAACCTGAATCCGGACAGCCACAGGAAAACGCTTCGGATACACAAGAATCGCAGCAGGTCACATCTGCAACAGATGCTTCGACAGGAGAGGGCACGTCAGCATTTTCCCTCCGGGAGATTCCGGCATACTCCGGCACACCTTATACAGAAGTCAATGGCAACAAACCTTATTTCACAGAGGCAGATCTGACTACACAGTCCTTAGAGACATACAGCGAGCTGGATAGCCTGGGGCGCTGTGGCGTGGCATATGCCAACGTGGGACAGGATCTGATGCCGACAGAACCGAGAGGGGAGATCGGAGCTGTGAAGCCTACCGGCTGGCATCTGGTGAAATACGATAACGTGGACGGAAAATACCTATACAATCGCTGCCACCTGATCGCTTACATGCTGGCAGCGGAAAACGCCAACCCGCAGAACCTGATCACCGGAACCAGATATCTGAATACACAGGGAATGCTTCCCTTTGAGACGAAAGTCTGCGATTATATCAAAAATACAGGGAATCATGTCCTGTACCGTGTCACACCTATTTTTGACGGTGATAACCTTCTGGCAGATGGAGTCCTCATGGAAGCGTATTCCGTAGAAGATGCCGGAGAGGGAATCCAATTCTGTGTATTTGCCTACAATGTGCAGCCGGGGATCGGTATTGATTATGCTACCGGGGATAACTGGGCAGAGAGCAACGCGGCATCCCAGGAAGCGGCAGCACCCATTGTGATAGAAACACCGACACAACAACCCCAGACAGACACTACGGTGCAGATCACACCGGAACCGTCAGTGCCACAGGAATCAAAGGAAACTACCTATGTGCTGAATACCAACACCATGAAATTCCACTATCCGTCCTGCTCCAGCGTGGATCAGATGAAGGAGAAAAACAAAGAGATATATACCGGCAACAGAGAAGATATCATCAATATGGGATATATGCCCTGTAAGCGGTGTAATCCATAATAATTGCATAATTCATAACGCATAATCCATAACATAGAAAAAGAACCTTCGAGCCAGTCGCGAGGGTTCTTTTCGTTCTCACATAAAAAAGGTAACACATGTATAAGTGTGTTACCTTTTTGCTTTCACAATGTATATCGGTTCTGAAATTAGAAACTTAACCCCAAAATCGAAAATATATTACAAATGTATTAACGTCCATTCACACACATAATTGCAATAATACTTTAACCGTAATTCAGAATAAGATTATTGCTGCTCCTGCAATTGTGCTATTATTAATTCTCTTTCGTCTCCCTGAATCCCTAAAGCATTTAATGCCTCATCCAGATTGAGTTTCATATTATGCATAAGATTTTTTACAGAAACAGATTTTTCTTTTGCTGCATATTCCTTTGCATATTCTTCTGCATATTTTTGTACTGCCTCACACATATTTTCCTGTCCTCCTGTACCTTTAAGATGGCTCACACTGCGAGCTAATTCCGAATAATGCATTTTACTGGGATCTACCTGATGAAAATCTTTCATAAGCCGACCGATTTCATCATCACCCTTATAATTACCATTTACATATATAATATGAGATCCATCGGCAAACGGCTCTTGCAATTCGTTTATATAACGATCCACATGATAAATCGGTAATCCTCTTTCAAATTTATCATGTTTATAGATGAAGATTACATAAGAATCCTTGATCTCTTGAAAATCCTGTCCGGCTTTCAACATTCGAGAGTCAACCATGCTGCTATGGTATCGGGCACGTTTTACATGTGCTCCCTTCGAATTTGCCTGTACCTCGACATCCATTTCTTCGCCATTTTCGTCCAAAGCATGAACATCAAGGATGATATCGCGGCCACTCACTTTCGGATTCTTTAATTCATCCTGCCCCGTTACACTGGTCACTTTGATATTTCGCCCTAGAACAATTCGCAGTAACAATTCTGTAGCTTCAATATTCTGATCAAAAACCCTGCTCATCAGGTCATCGTCGAATAAAGTAAGATTGCACACAATCTTTTCGATGACCCTCTTATCTTGCGTTACACAATTATTATTTTCTTTTGTTGTCATTGAACCTCCGTTTTCTAAAATAATATTATCACGTTACTAAATTAGGAACAATCTTATATTTGTAAATTTATGCTTATTACAATGATAAGCAAGTATCAGACATCACTCCCATTGCAGTATTTGTTCAGGCAGCTATCCTGTCAGCAAAATAAAAGCTTAATAAATAAGCCTCAAGCGTATAATTTCCCATGCAAAAAACATCATCTTACCGTTTTTTCAGTGAAATCAGTGGTGAAGTACCCAGACAAATCATATTTGAAATAACTAAGAATTGATTTTGATATCAGAAAAATTTCTGTGCAAATACAATAGCATATTCTGCACCTAAATGCAAGTAAAAAAATCATCGGATAATTTGATAACCTGCGGAGAATGATACTATAAGTAGATACAATATTGGAACCATAACAGGTATAAAAATTCAGGAGGAAAAATCATGAACACAGCACAACCAATTCGAAACCACAAGGATCTGGAAAATATAAAACGGTATTATCGGGAAGTTTGTCCCAATGCAAGAAATCAGCTTTTGGTTATTCTGGGGTTAAATACGGCGTTACGAATCTCTGATCTGTTGGGATTACGCTGGCGGGATGTTTATTTATTCGAATGGGATAAATATAGTGAGCATATCTGCCTTGTGGAGCAAAAGACCGGAAAGCATTCCAGTATCTATATCAATCAAAACATCGTGCAGATACTTCAGACGTATCAGAGACAGTTAATTGAACAGGGACGCAAACCACTCCCGGAGGATTATCTATTTTCACATTCGAATAAAAGAGAGCCCATCAGCAGAGTGCAGGCATTTCGAATCGTAAAAGCAGCGGCGAATTATTATCAAATCCCCGGGGTTATCTGCTGCCATTCGCTACGAAAGACTTTCGGTTATCAGGCATGGCGGCAGGGAGTCTCTCCGGCACTGCTTGTAAGTATCTATAATCACTCGTCCTATGAAGTAACAAAACGCTATCTGGGAATAGAACAGGAAGACAGGGACAAAATCTTTCAAGAAATTCAAATCTGATGATCTCAAAAAGGTAACACACTTATACATATGTTACTAATCACGATAACTATTTCCAAAACAGCAACGTATAAGGAAATAACAGATTCAAGGAGGAATTGCCATGCTGAGATTATCGGTAAGAGATGAAGAGTTTCTGATGATAGGAGACGATGTAAAAATTGTGTTTTTGGGAAGCAGCGGAGGACAGACACGTATCATGATCGACGCCCCCAAGGATGTAAATATCGTACGAAGCAAGGCTATCGAGAAACGGATCCAGGATCCGGAGCTTCTGGCGACGATCCCGAAGTACTATAAGAATCCGGAAGGCGCAGCCAGGAAGAAAAAATCCAATGTCGTTATTGTGCAGAACAAGTAACAGGGAATAGGTGGAACCAAAGATGCTAACTATGCGGAATCCTAGGGCCGCAGGTAACTCATTAACCACACACCGCAGATAAACGGATGTATCTGCAACACTTTTTACACATGGAGGTAAATTATTATGGTAGTACAACACAACTTAACAGCAATGAACTCTAACAGAATGTTAGGATTAACCACCGCTTCTCAGGCAAAGTCCACCGAGAAACTGTCTTCCGGTTACAAGATCAACCGTGCAGCTGATGACGCAGCAGGTCTGTCCATCAGTGAGAAGATGAGAAAGCAGATCAGAGGTCTGACACAGGCTTCCCTGAACGCACAGGATGGTATCAGCGCAGTACAGACCGCTGAAGGCGCCCTGAACGAAGTTCAGGATATGCTGCAGAGAATGAACGAGCTGGCTGTAAAGGCAGCTAACGGAACTATGTCTGAGAATGACAGAACTTATATCCAGAATGAAGTAGATCAGCTGACCACTGAAATTGATCGTGTTGCTGAGACCACCAAGTTCAATGAGACCTATCTGTTGAAGGGTGATACCGGAGCAGCTAAGGATACAAATTTCCAGTATAAAGAGGCAGACGTTACCACACAGGATCTTTTCTATGTAAAGGATGGCAAGGTTCAGACTCTGGCAAAAGGTTCCTACAAAGACAAGGTTGATATTGCAACTTATGATTACTATACCAGTAAAGATGGTGTGCAGGTCGGACAGAAGATTGCGACAGCTGATCATGATACCTATGCAGATACTGCAAAAGTAAATGTTATTACTGATGATGTATACACCAAAGACGGTGAGGGAAACTTTGTGTCTGCAAAGGGTACTGAAAAGGATGCAACGGGTAACGTGAAATATTATACACTTACTAAAGGTCAAGATGGTCTTTATGAAGCTGCGGAAAAGGCAAATCCTACCACAACTCAGTATGATAAAGTAAAGACTGGAGTAACTGTTTATGATAAGGATGGTAATGCATTTGCGGCAGGTGCTTTGGTAGATGATATTACAAAATACTATGCAAGTATTAAAAAAGGAATACTGGCAGGCGACAAGGTTGCAGACGTTGCAACTGTATCTACTAAGGGAATTACTCAATTTACAGACAAGGATGGCAATAAAATTGCAGCAAACGGATTAAGTAATTACATTGATAATGATGGAAAACTCAAGGCAAATTCAGGACTTTATATTAATGGTCAGGCTGCAACTCAGGATGATGTAGAAAAACTGGTAGATACTAATAAGAAGTATGATGCCGGAGCATTAACTTTGAAGCTTCATGTTGGTGCAGATGCAACAGATAACAATCAGATTTCTGTAGATATTGATGCGATGAGCGCAGAAAGACTTGGTGTTCAGAATTTGAAAGTTGATGGCGCAGATGATACTAATGCCAAGAATGCGGTTGAAACAATCAAGGAAGCTATTCAGAAGGTATCCACCCAGCGTTCCGCACTTGGTGCAGTACAGAACCGTCTGGAGCACACCATCAACAACCTGGATAACGTAGTAGAGAATACCACCAGTGCAGAAAGCCAGATCCGTGATACCGATATGGCTACTGAGATGGTTAAGTACTCCAACAACAACATCTTGGCTCAGGCAGGACAGGCTATGCTGGCACAGGCTAACCAGTCCAATCAGGGTGTACTGTCTCTGTTACAGTAATCTTAACCACAGATCTGTCACAAATAGAATTACAATTAGTTGTGTAAAAACTAACATAAAAGGTTCCGCCGGATTTCTCCGGCGGGACCTTTTTGCCCTAAATAATCTGAAAATATCAGTAATTTGGCCTTTGGTAAAAATATACAAAAATCTATTCTGCAAAAATAGCCAATTTCGATACCTCAAATTTTGGATGCCCATTCCGCAGAAATTCATAGGAAAACGCCCTACGATACTTTATAATAAATATAGGTGTTGCCAAAACGGTAAGCGGTTCGCCTTTCGCCGGAATGGAAACATTTTGAGAACTTCCAGTATTATCGGAGGTGATACGAATGGGAAATTTAACGAAAGGTACATAAATGATAGAAACGAAAGCATTAAAAAGCAACCGCCCCTGCCAAGGAATAGGTCGCTTTTATAGAAACCATTAACTGAGGCGAACCGTTGCTGTACGGTAGCACCTTTTTATATAGTCATACTAGCACGGGAATCAATCTTCGTCAACAGTTTTCGTATACTTGCAAACATTCTGCAAATGCTATAGACTAAGACTAGTTTCTATATCTATTTGAATCAGAACAAAGGAGTATATGTTATGTGTACAGCGACAACTTATAGATCACAGGATTTTTATTTCGGCAGAACTTTTGATTATGAATTTAACTATGGGGAAGAGGTAACGGTAACACCACGCAATTATCCTTTTCCGCTACGGCATCAGAATGCCCTGACGGAGCATTATGCCATGATCGGCATTGCTCATATGGCAGGGGATTATCCTTTGTACTATGATGCAGTGAATGAGAAAGGACTCGGCATGGCGGGACTGAATTTCCCGGGAAATGCAGTATACAGCAAAGTGCAGACAGGTAAGGACAACATCGCCCAGTTTGAGTTCATCCCCTGGATTCTGGGGCAGTGTGCCAATGTGCAGGAAGCCAGAGTATTGTTATCCCATATCAATCTGGTGGATACGCCCTTTAATGAAAAATATCCGGTTTCTCCACTGCACTGGATTCTGGCAGACAAGGAAGAGGCCATTACAATCGAGTCTGTGCAGGAGGGACTGAAGATCTATGACAACCTGGTGGGAGTATTGACGAACAATCCCCCGTTTCCAATCCAGATGTTTCGTTTGAACGATTATATGTCCCTGTCTTCCGAATCACCGACAAACCGTTTTTCCGCAGATCTGAAGCTGAAGCCGTACAGCAGAGGCATGGGAGCCATGGGACTGCCCGGGGATCTGTCTTCTGCATCCCGTTTTGTACGGGTGGCATTCACGAAGATGAATTCCCTGCCCGGATTGTCTGAGTCGGAGAGCGTCAGCCAGTTTTTCCATATTCTGGGGAGCGTGGATCAGACCAGAGGATGCTGTCAGCTGGACAAAGGGGAGTATGAGATCACTATCTACACTTCCTGCTGCAATGCAGACAGAGGAATTTACTATTATACGACCTATGAAAATCATCAGATTACTGCAGTAGATATGTACCGGGAGAATCTGGACAGTGATAGTCCTGTCCATTACCCGCTGGTACAGGGAGAACATATTTTATTGCAGAATGCTGCAGCAGGAAGCGCGGAGGAAAACCAGTAATGGATGTACAGAAAGAACAGGAGCAGCAAAACCGGACGGATCATGTAGTGTCCGGATTTGCATTCTATTCAGAGAAAGATGCCAGACTGGCAGAGCAGGAGAGACAGAAGATTGCTTATCTGGATAAGCGGATCGATCGGACAAATCTGGAGTCCGTACTGATTATTTATAAAAAAGCATTGGATGACAGGGTGTTCCGCACTCCGGTAGGTTTGGAATACCTCAGGGAATTGCAGGGAGAACTGAAAGCAGAGCAGGATCTGTTGGGAGAAGAGATTCCGCCGATCCCTCTGTGGACGAACTTTGCGGACACCAGGGAAAAAACGTCTCCTGCCAGAAGAAGAATCAAACCGGCACCGGAAGAAAATAAAAATACGACGTTCCGGCTGTCTCTTATTATGAATATTGTGATGGTCATTGCAATTATTGCAATGTTTATCATCACGCTGAATTCCGATCAGCCCAATGTCCTGAATTATGAAAGAAATCTGCAGAACAAATATGCCACCTGGGAGCAGGAACTGACCCAGAGGGAGCAGACGGTACGGGAAAAGGAAAGAGAATTACATATAGAGACCGAAGTTTCACAAAATTGACATATTTACACGTTATAGTGTAAGTATTCAGGAAAGCCTCGAAGAGGTGATTTTGCGAATGGGGCTGAATAGTTACTATCTCAAGATAGGAGGGTGAGGGTGTATGGACAGACTGAAAGTACTGGTAGTAGATGATGAGAGCAGAATGCGTAAGCTGGTCCGGGATTTCCTGGTGAAGAGCAATTTTGATGTGCTGGAAGCCGGTGACGGTGAGGAAGCACTGGATATTTTTTATAAAGAAAAAGATATCGCATTGATTATTCTGGATGTGATGATGCCGAAGATGGACGGATGGCAGGTGTGCCGGGAGATCCGGGTGAACTCCAAAGTACCGATCATCATGCTGACAGCCCGCGGAGATGAGAGAGACGAACTGCAGGGATTTCAGCTGGGAGTGGACGAGTATATTTCCAAGCCCTTCAGTCCCAAGATTCTGGTGGCCCGAGTGGAAGCAATCCTGCGCAGAACAAATCAGCTGGGACAGGAAGAGGCTCTGACCTGCGGCGGCATTACCGTGGATAAGGCGGCACACCGCGTGATCATTGATGGAAAAGATGTGGATCTAAGTTACAAGGAATTTGAACTCCTGACCTATTTTATGGAAAATAAAGGCATTGCCCTGTCCAGAGAAAAGATCCTGAACAATGTGTGGAACTATGATTATTTTGGGGATGCCCGTACCATAGACACACATGTGAAAAAACTGCGCAGCAAACTGGGCGAGGAAGGCAATCTCATAAAGACCATATGGGGCATGGGGTACAAGATGGATGAAACAGCGGAATAAACAACAAAAGAGAAAAGTACATTCTATCAGGGGACAGTTTGCCTGGATCTTTATCGGCCTGATGATCGGTACGATCCTGCTGTGCCTGATGATCAACTATTTATTTCTGGGAAAAGTCTATATGCAGAGCAAACTGGATGTTATTCATGATGCTTACGGAACCATCAAGCAGGCAGCGGAGAGCGACAGCTATGACACGGAAGAATTTGCCAGAGAACTGGATGATGTGTGCAGAAGCTACAACATGACGGTATGCGTTATGGATGTGAATTCCAATATGAAATATGTGTCCATCAACGGCGGTGAGAGACTGGAAAACCGCCTGATCGGTTATGTATTTGGACTCAGCATACCTTTCAATGACCAGAGGGTGATCGAGAACGGCGATGACTATGTGATCCAGAGAACCGGACAGGAGGACAAGGAATATCTGGAAATCTACGGAAGACTGAATACCGGCATTTCTTTTATTATGCAGACACCTCTTTCCAGTATTCAGGAGAGTGCAAAGATCGCCAACCGCTTCTATGCCCTTGCAGGATGTCTGGGAGCAATGGCGGGTGGTATTATTATCTGGTTCGTCTCCCGAAGTGTGACCAAGCCGATCCTGGAACTGAATAATATTTCGGAACGGATGGTACAGCTGGATTTTGAGGCAAAATATCAGGGGAAGGCACATAATGAGATCGATCTGTTGGGAGAGAATATCAATAAGTTGTCCGATTCCCTGGAGAAAACCATTTCGGAACTGAAGACAGCGAACAATGAATTGCAACGGGACGTGGAGAAAAAAGAAGCCATTGACGAAATGCGCAAGGAATTTCTGGCCAATGTATCCCACGAACTCAAGACCCCCATTGCGCTGATTCAGGGTTATGCGGAAGGGCTGCAGGAGGAGATCAATGACGATCCCGAGAGCAGGCAGTTCTATTGTGATGTCATCGTGGACGAAGCAGCGAAGATGAACAACATGGTGAAAAAGCTTCTGACCCTGAACCAGCTGGAATTTGGTAATGATGTGGTGGCCATGGAGCGGTTCGACCTTACGGCGCTGGTGAAAAATTATATCCAGTCAGCGGCAATTCTGACAAAACAGCATGAGATTACTGTGCGGATGGACGAGTATCCGCCGATCTATGCATGGGCGGATGAATTTAAAATAGAAGAAGTGTTCATGAACTTTTTCTCCAATGCGGTCAATCATTGTGAAGATGATAAGATCATCGAAGTGAAAATGGAACAAAAGGACGGCAAAGTACGGGTATCTGTATTCAATACAGGCAAACCGATCCCGGAGGACTCTATCCACCATATCTGGGAGAAGTTCTACAAGGTGGATAAGGCCAGAACCAGAGAATACGGAGGCAGCGGTGTGGGATTGTCTATCGTGAAGGCCATCATGGAATCCATGAACCAGCAATTCGGTGTGAACAATTACAACAACGGCGTGGAATTCTGGTTTGAGTTAGAGACAAAATAGTAAATATAAAGGATATATTTTTATATGAGGGAAGAACAGATACAGGAGGCACCGGTAAAGGTACTGTTAGTCGGTGTGGATGTCGGTGAAGAACCGGATTTTGAGCGTTCCATGGAGGAACTGGCAAGTCTGGCGGAAGCTGCGGAAAAAGAAGTGGCCGGTCAGATTGTACAACGGCTGGATCATGTCAATAAAGCGTTATATATCGGCACTGGAAAAGTGACAGAGGTGCGCAGGCTGGCAGAAGAATGCGGGGCACAGGAGATTGTGTTTGATAATTCTCTGACACCTTCACAGGTAAGAAATCTGGGAAATGAACTGGAACTGCCGATCATCGACCGGACTAATCTGATCCTGGATATATTTGCCATCCGGGCCCAGACAAGAGAGGCAAAATTACAAGTGGAGACAGCCAGACTGCAATATATGCTGCCGAGACTGGTAGGAATGTATGATGCACTGAGCAGACAGGGCGGTGCCAGTGGCAGCATGAGTAATAAGGGCACCGGTGAGAAAAAGCTGGAACTGGACAGGCGTAAGATCGAGCATCGTATCACAGAACTGAAAAAGGAACTGGAAGATGTGGGACGTACCAGAGAGGTGCAGCGGAAAAAGAGGCAGCAGTCCCGTATCCCGCAGGTGGCTCTGGTAGGATATACCAATGCGGGAAAGTCTACAATTCTGAACCGTATGGTAGAGCAGTTCGGCGAATTGCCGGATAAAACGGTCATGGAAAAGGATATGCTGTTTGCTACACTGGAGACCAGTGTCCGCAGTGTGGATACCGGACATAATAAGCCCTTTTTCCTGACGGATACGGTTGGATTTATCAACAAGCTGCCCCACGGACTGGTAAAAGCCTTCCGCTCTACACTGGAAGAGGTGAAGTATGCGGATCTGCTGATCCAGGTGGTGGATTTCAGCGATGAAAATTACAGACGGCAGATGCAGGTAACTGCTGATACCTTAAAAGAACTGGAAGCAGGTGACATTCCGCAGATCATAGTGTATAATAAGGCAGACAAATGTGAGATGGAACCACTGCCGCAAAAGAGACAGGACAACTGGTATCTGGCAGCAGGACTTAATATCGGTATCCGTGAACTGGCAGAGGCTGTTGAACAGAAAGTCTATGCGGATAATGCAGAGTGCGTATTTCTGATCCCGTACAGTGCAGGAAATGTGGCTTCCTATCTGATGGAACAGGCGCAGATACTTTCCAGAGAGTATAGGGAGGACGGTATTCTGATCCATGCGGACTGCCATAGACAGGATATGGACAGATACAGAGAGTATATAGTGTCATAAGATCACAGAAATTACAATGAGGGAAGGACAAAAGATGGAGACCAATACACAACAGGAACGAGCAAAGAGACTGGAACAACAGGCAAGAGAATACCTGATGCAGTCCAATGATCCGATATTTACCAGGTATTTACAGCAATTACTTCCAAGAATACAGAGACAGCCGGAATATGTAGAACAGCTACAGGCAGAACTGGATAAAAGCGTGGAATTCTGGTACCAGAGACAGCAGATCAATGCAAACAGAGGCGGAGAAACCGGAGCGGAGTCATCTGTGCCGCAGCAGAGTGTACCACAGGAGACAGCCGCCGGAGAACAGCAGACAGCCGGGCAATCACAGACACAGCCAGTGGGGCAGTTTACCATGCAACAGGTGCAGGCACCGGCGACGCAGGCTCCGGCACAGAAGAAGCAGAATGCGGAATATCTGGTCGCAACCATTGCATTGTCGGTGGTTGGCGGAATCTTTATTCTGACCGCACTGGTATTGCTTGGTATGTATTTTATGAACGGCTGGATCAAAGGTATTTCTTTATATGCAGTTTCCCTGGGAGTGGTATTGATCGCAGAATTACTGATCCACAGAAAGCTTCCGAAACTGGCCCGGATCTTTTCGGCTATCGGTATAGCGGCGTTATATCTGTCGACCATGATCAATACGATTTCCCTACATAATTTCGGTATGCTTCCTGCAGCGGCGATCATTGCAGTGATCACAGTGGGCACGGTTTTACTGAGCAGAAAAAGGGATTCCCTGATACACAGAATGCTGGGAATCGCAGCATGCTGGCTTTGTGCGTATCCGCTTTTCGGTTCTTCATTGCTTTCGGAGCCGGAAGGCCTGCTGGTGCTGGCATTGATTCTGTTACTGAGTGTACTGAGCATCTGTGTGCCGGTAAGAAGATATCATACGGCTTCGCAGTTGATACAACTTGTCAGCACTACGATCCTTTTCCCGGTAACGGTATCCTGTGTGATCAGTACACAGGGAATGCCGGTCTGGGTGACAGCAGCTGCATTTGGAACCTTTTTCCTGATCGCACATCTGATCCTGGTAGTGCAGAGCAATTACATACTAAAAGAAAAACAGGCGGGCCATGCAGTGAATGAAAACGGCTTGCTGGCAATCTATATAGCATTTCTTCTGGTAGCCGGAATTACAACCGGTACGGCGATGAACAATTATTGGGGAAGAGCGGAGAACGACGCGTATATCGGAATCATCGCCCTGACGGGAATGGCGTTTGTAGTCGCGGTTCTTGCGGGAATTGCCATACGTGGAACGTGGAAAAAATGGCTGCCCTGTTACTTTTTCAGTTTTGTTGCGGTATGTGCCTTTTCTGTAATAGAAAGTAACTGGCCGATACTCATATGCCTGACAGCGTTGCTTTTACTGACGAAGATACTGACCCGTTTTGCGGAAGGCGGACTGAGGGCACTGGATGTGATCGTTACATCACTGTACTGTATTGAACTTCTGGCAAACGGAAAGGAAATACCGTATGCATACCTGCTCCTTGCGGGAACCATCCTCAGTATGTTCCTGGTCTATGGATGGACAACGATACAGGAGCTCCTGCTTACTTTTTCCCTGGCATTTTTTGCAGCGGCCAATTTGATGCCGATGCTAAAGCTGCCGGCTTTTGCGGGGATCCTGTTTGTAAGTATATTGCTGTTTAATAATGTGAAATATATGCGCGGGAAAAACATCCTGGTATTTAATGTATCTGTAATGGTGGGGCAGATCGGAGCGTTGATCGCTCTGGCAAATCCGGTGTACCGGAACTCTTATCTTACTTATCTGTGCATGTTTGTGTTTGTACTGGCTTATCTGGTACTGACATTGCAGGAGAGATACTATAAGAAGTTTAAACACAGAGAACTGATCATTGTGATCTTTCTGACCTATATGGCACTGATCGTTAAGACCAATGTTCCCGTGATCAATAGTGTTCTGATCATGCTGATTGCGCTGGTAAGTGTAACACTGGGCTTTTTGAAAAAAGATAAGCCGGTAAGAATATATGGACTAGTGCTTTCTTTGTGCACTTGTGGTAAAATAGCATTATATGATTACTGGGGAGCACCGGTATTGCAGAAAACGGTCCTTTTCTTTGCAGTGGGTGTGATCGCACTGGCGATTGCCGGGATTTATATCGTACTTGAGAAAAATACAGGAAACAATGGAAAAACAGACAGGGAAGGATAGAAGAATGACAGGAAACAAAAAGAGGATTGTATGCGGAGCGTTATTGTGTGTAATGGCGCTTGGCATGACAGCCTGCGGAAATGAAATTCCGGATCTGACAGAAGCGGAATCACAAAGAGTCGGAGAATATGCGGCGGTAACTCTCTTAAAATATGATGCGAATCACCGGAGCCGTCTTGTGGACCCGGAAATCGTCATTGCAAAACTGGAAAAAGACGCGGCCAAGGAAACCGGAAGACAGGAGAATGCACAGACGGAAGAGAAGCCTGCGGAATCGACTGCTTCAGAAGCCCAGGCACCTACCGCACAGGAGGATATTACCACCAGTCTGGAGGATTTCTTCGGACTTGCGGAGGGAGTGACCTTGACATACAGAGATTACCAGATAGCAGACTCTTATCCGGAGGACGAATCTGCAGAGGATTATTTTGCGTTGGATGCCTCCACCGGGAAAAAGCTTCTGATATTGAACTTTGAACTGACCAACGGAACAGACCAGGAGGAGAATGTTGATTTCCTGAGTACCGCATCCAGATACATCATTACTGTAAATGACGGCACACGTGGAAATGCATTGACCACAATGCTGCCCAATGACATGTCTACGTATGTGGAAACCATGGCTCCCGGTGAGACACAGGGATTGGTCCTGCTACTGGAAGTAAATGAAGATATGGCAAATGGGATACAAAACATTTCTCTTCGTCTCAAAAATACATCAAATGAATATACAATTCAACTTTTATAGGCATATATACTGTAAATTATGAGGAAAAGAGAAAAGACAATAAGATCCAAAATGACAAAAAAGCCCATGATTATGGGCTTTTTTACTGCTTTTGCAAAATTGTTTGAAAAATATGCAAAATAATGTTGACAAGTGGGGCACAGGGTGATATACTCAGATTCGTTGTTGAGGCAGCGCCGAGACAACGCAACAGCTCGAAAGAAACTTGAAAAGATTTCAAAAAAAGTTGTTGACAAAGTCTG